>TARA_R100000501_G_scaffold17919_1_pt1 | contig 253895 bp, 221 predicted proteins | sample TARA_R100000501 | Tara Oceans TARA_R100000501 (sample SAMEA2620120) | marine metagenome | biome: marine biome (ENVO:00000447); feature: mesopelagic zone (ENVO:00000213) & marine oxygen minimum zone (ENVO:01000065); material: "saline water (ENVO:00002010), including plankton... | reverse complement strand
CGCAATAGCGTCCCGCCGGCAGCCGGGTGAGGTGCGCGGGTCAGCGCGCGACGAAACCGCCGTCGATGGGCAGCGGGTGGCCCGTGATGAAGCTGGCACGGTCAGAGACAAGGAAGACGACGCCATCGGCGATCTCGCTTGCCTTACCCATGCGATTCATCGGGTGCATCTGCGCCATGAATGCCTTGCTATCCTCCGGCACATGAGGGCCTGAGGTCATCGGCGTTTCGATGGCGCCGGGGCAAACGGCGTTTACGCGAATACCTTCGGCGGCATAGCGCATCGCGGCGGAACGGGTCAGGCCGATAACGGCATGTTTGCTGCTGCAATAGCCGGCGCCCGACAGGCCGACGAGACCTGCGACGGAGGCAGTGTTGACGATCGCGCCCGATCCGGCCTTTGTCATGTGACGCAGCTCTGCCGCCATGCACAGCATGACGCCGCGCTGATTGACGGCAACGACCTTGTCGTAAATGTCGACGCTTTCCCAGGGCGTGGACATTTCCTCGAGAGAAATGCCGGCATTGTTAAACGCGATGTCGAGCTTGCCCCATTTTTCGACGACACCGTCCACGGCGGCGTTGACTGCCGCTTCATCGGTGACATCGAGCGAAAGTCCATAGGCCTCTCCGCCCGCAGCCTCGATGGCGGCAACCGTTTCCGTCGGATCCTTCAGATCGGCAATTGCGACCTTCGCGCCTTCCTTGGCGAAGGCGATTGCCGATGCCTGACCGATCCCGCCGGCACCGCCGGTGACGAATGCGATCTTTCCCTCAAGCAGCTTTTCCATGTGCCGCGATCCTTCCCTATTATGATTATGTTGTTTCAGACGATCTCGAAAAGACCTGCGGCGCCCATGCCGCCCGCGACGCACATCGACACGACAACCCGGCGGGCACCACGGCGACGCCCCTCAAGCAGAGCATGGCCGACTAGGCGGCTGCCGGTCATGCCGAACGGGTGGCCGAGGGCAATGCCGCCGCCGTCGACGTTCAGCTTTGCATCGTCGATGCCCAACTTGTCGCGGCAGTAGAGTAACTGGCTGGCAAAGGCCTCGTTGATTTCCCACAGGTCGATGTCGTCCACGGACAAGCCTGCACGATGCAGTAGCTTCGGGATTGCGAAGACGGGACCGATGCCCATCTCCTCCGGCGCGCAGCCTGCAACCTGAAAGCCGCGATAGATGCCAAGGATCGGCATGCCTTCCTTTTCGGCAACATCCCGTGCGACCAGTACCTGTGCAGAGGCGCCGTCGGACAGCTGGCTGGCATTACCGGCGGTGATGTTGCTGCCCTCCGGCACCAACGTGCCGTTCTTGTAAACGGGTTTCAGCCCGGCCAGCTTTTCGGCCGTGGTGTCCAGGCGGATGCCCTCGTCACGGTCCAGCGTGACGCTCTCGCTGCCGGTACGATTGCCTTCCTTATCGAACAATGCCTTTTCCACGGTAATCGGCACGATTTCATCGGCAAAGCGGCCCTCCGCCTGCGCGGCGGCGGCGCGCTGATGGCTGGAGGCACTGAGCGCGTCCTGCGCTTCCCGGCTGATATAGTACCGTTCCGCCACGACCTCGGCCGTCTCAATCATCGGCATATAGGCGTGCGGTTCCGCAGCGATCACTGCTTCGGACCGGTTGCGGTAAGTCATCATGTGTTTGTTGAGGGTCAGCGAGATGGATTCGACACCCGCTGCCACCGCGACGTCGATATCGTCCGCCATGATGGAGCGCGCGGCGAGCGCAATCGCGGTTAAACCAGACCCGCATTTGCGATCCAGTGCAAAGCCCGGAACGGACTGGCCGAGGCCTGCCGTAGCGGCGGTTAGCCTGCCGAGATTATAGCTTTGTGTGCCAGCCTGGGTTCCGACGCCCAAAAAGATGTCGTCGACGCGTTTCGGATCGACGCCGGAGCGTTCCACCGCCGCGCGGACGACATGTCCGGACAGAACCGGCGCCTCGGTATCGTTGAACGCACCTTTATAGGCGCGGCCAATGCCAGTGCGCGCCGTCGAAACAATTGCCGCCTCACGCATTTGCCTGGGCCCCCATATGCATGTTTGATTCACCGAAATAAGCAATCATGGAGCTGACCTTTCCATCGTCCGCGAATTTGAAAAGATCGATAACGTCGATACGCATCGGCTGTCCCTGCTGCTCCAGATGGACGGAAAAGGCAAAGGCGGCGGTATCGGCATTGCAGCGAACCGGACCCTCCAGCTTCAGCTTCGCGCCGGTCTGCATCGACATCTTGTAGAAATCGAGAATTGCCTGATGGCCCACCTTTGGTGGGGTGCCGGCGGGGTCCTCGACTGAGGCGTCGGGAGCGAAGAGGTCGCGCACAGCCTCTGCATCGCCGCGATCGAAGGCATCGACATAGGCGTTGACGGTTGCGAGCATATGTTCGGTGCTGGGCATTTCAAGTCTCCGGGTAATAGCGGCTGATGGTATCGACGACGCAGGCGGGCTTGTCAGAGCCCTCCAGCTCTATGGTTATACGAACCGTCGACTGGATTGCGCCCTTGATCTCCTCGACATGGGTGATTTCGCCGACGCCCCTGATACGGGAACCGACGGGGACGGGGGCCAGGAAGCGCATCCGGTCGGTCCCGACATTCACGCCATGCGAGAAGCCGCGCACTTCGATCAGTTCCGGCAGGAAGGCATTGGCCAATGACATTGTCAGATAGCCATGGGCGATGGTTTTCCCGAACGGTCCTTCGGCGGCGCGTTCGGGGTCGACGTGGATCCACTGATGATCATCGGTGGCGTCGGCGAAACGATCGATGCGGTCCTGCGCGATTGTCAGCCAGTCGGTCGGGCCGAGAGCGGTTCCTTCTGCGCCCATAAGGTCGCGGGGGGATTCAAAGACAGCAGCTTCGGTCATGCGCGCTGGCTCGAAACGGAAAGCACTTCGCCAGTCATATAGCTGGCGAGATCGCTTGCCAGGAACAGCATGACATTCGCCACCTCCCACACTTCCGCCGGGCGGCCGAATGCTTCCCGCGAAGATAGTTCGGCGAGCAGCTCGTCAGTTGTGACCTTCGCCAAGAACGCGTGCATGGCTATGGAGGGCGCGACGGCATTAATGCGGACGCCCTGTTTTGCGGCCTCTATCGCGGAACACCGCGTGAAGGCCATCACGCCTGCCTTTGCCGCAGCATAGTGGGATTGCCCCTCCTGCGCGCGCCAGCCCAGCACGGAGGCATTATTGACGATCGCGCCGGACTGGCGCGCATACATTGCCGGCAGAAAGGCGCGTGTCATTCGCATCACCGAAGTGAGCGTCACGTTGAGCACATTGTCCCATTCCTGATCGGTCATGTCGACCACGTCAGCGGTGCCGCCAAGGCCCGCATTGTTGATCAGCACGTCGACCTGGCCGAGTTCTTTCTCCGCAGCCTCGCGCAGCGCCTGCACGGCATCTTCGCTGGTGACATCGCATAATTGCAGCGCGGGGCGGGTGCCGGTTTCCTCGGCAATGCGATCCGCTGCCTCCCCCAGGCGACGTTCGTGAAAATCGCTGATCATCAGCGTCGCGCCTTCCTCTGCCGCGCGCTTGGCGACGGCATAGCCGATGCCGGTACCGGCGGCGGCGGTGACGAGGACGGTCTTGCCGGCAAGCAGATTTCGGCCGACAGGGTAGGGCGGGGGATTCAAACTCATTCAGGCTGCCTCTTGCTGATCGTCAAACAGGTGACGTGCGATGGTTTCACGGTAGTGCGCGGGCGGATCGAGCAAAGTTGCCGACGCTCGTGCACGTTTGAAGAACAGATGCGCCTGATGTTCCCAGGTAAAGCCGATACCGCCATGTAATTGTATGGCGTCGCCCGCGCAGTGAAGGAATGCATCGCTGCAATAGGTGCGTGCACCGGCCGCCGCTGTTTCGGTCTCGTCGCCACTTTCCAGCGAACGGACCGCCCAATCGGCGGCAGTGCGGGCGCTGTCGACCATCAGCTTCATATCGGCGAGGCGATGCTTGACGGCCTGGAATGAGCCGATCGGCCGACCGAACTGGATGCGCTCCTTGGAATAGGCCACCGTCTCCTGAAGGGAGCGCGCGGCACCGCCAAGCTGTTCAGCGGAAAGAAGCGCGGCAGCGCGGGTGAGCGCCGTCCGAAGTGCCTTGCCGCCGTCGCCCGGCTGTCCAACGATGGCATCCGACGCCACCTTCGCATTGTCGAAGGATATGGTGGCGTAGGGGCGCGTAAGATCCAGGCTTGTCTGTCGCGTTACCGAGACACCGGCGCTGTCGGCGGGAATGGCCAACAGCGTAATGCCGTCCCAACCAGTGGTGCCCTCATTCCGTGCGGCGACAAGCAGCAGCGTCGCCACATGACCGAACGGCACATAATGGGCTTCGCCTGACAGGCTCCATTCATCGCCAGAACTGGTAATGACTGGGCCGATTCCGTCAGGGATGGGAGATCCGGCAGCGCTACGCATCGCCAGAGTTGCGATGGTCTCGCCACTCGCGATACCGCCAAGCCATTCGGCACGACGCGGCGTTTCGGAGGCGGCGAGGATTCCGCCCGCCAGGACGACGCTTTCGAACCAGGGAATGGCGGCCAGGACGCGGCCCAACTCTTCCATGATTAGCGATTGTTCGAGGACGCCGAGGCCGATGCCGCCGTCAGCTTCCGCGATCCCGGCACCCGCGAAGCCCATCTCGACGGCGAAGCCCTGCCATAGCTCCTCGTCCCAACCGGCCTCGCTTTCGATGGTTTTACGCAGCCGCTCAAACCCGGCCTTGTCGGTCAGGAAGTCGCGCGCTGCTTCTCGCAGCGCCGCCTGATCATCAGTCAGCGCCATGGCCATGATCAGCTCGCTCCATAGACGGGCTTCGCCGGTGTACGGCCAGCGACCAGCTTCTCAACGACCGCGCCCACTTCGTCCGGGCGCAGGCGGCGACCAACGTCATCGGAGGTCGGGCCGTCGGTCCACCCCTCGGAAATGCGGATGGTGCCGCCAAAGGGTTCGAACACCTGTCCGGTGACATTTCTGGACTGCTCGCTCGCCAGCCAGGCGACAAGAGGTGCGGTATTTTCAGGCGCGAACGGATCGAAGGCGCTTTCCTGCTGCGACGTCATGGTATCTGCAAAAGCAGTCATGGTCATGCGCGTGCGCGCGTTCGGTGCCAGCGCATTGGCGGTAATGCCATAGCGCCCCAGTTCCGCCGCCTGAACAAGCGTCAGTGAGGCAATGCCTGCCTTCGACGCCGAATAGGCGCTTTGTCCGATACTGCCCTGCAAACCAGCCCCGGAAGTCGTGTTGATAATGCGCGCATCGATGGGACGTCCTGCCTTGTTTTCCGAACGCCAGTAATCGACGGCGTGGCGGCTGGTGCAGAAGTGCCCGCGCAGATGTACGCGCGTTACGGCATCCCATTCCTCTGGCGTGCAGGAGACGAACATGCGGTCCCGCACGAAGCCCGCATTGTTGACGACCGCGTGCAGGCTTCCGAACGTGTCGATGGCGGCCTCTACCATGCGCTTGCCGGCATCCCAGTCTGCCACATCGCCCGTATCGGCGACAGCCTTGCCGCCCATCGCCTGGATTTCCTCGACGACCTGCTGTGCGGCGCCCTTCGTTTCGCCCGCTTCGCCATGGGTGCCGACACCCAGATCGTTGACGACGACGCTCGCGCCTTCGGCGGCGAGACCCAGCGCATAGGCGCGGCCGAGGCCGCCGCCTGCGCCGGTGACGATAACCACCCTGCCTTCACAAATTCCCAATGTCTCTCTCCCGTTCGGTTGGCGGTCTCAGTCGAGCCGCTCGATAATCGTTACGTTTGCCAGGCCGCCGCCTTCGCACATGGTCTGCATGCCATAGCGGCCACCGCGGCGTTCGAGCTCGTACAGCAGCGTCGTCATCAGCTTTGCACCGGTGGCGCCGAGCGGATGGCCGAGTGCAATGGCACCGCCATTCACGTTGACGCGCGACAGATCGGCATCCATTTCCTTTGCCCAGGCAAGGACGACGCTTGCAAAGGCCTCGTTGATCTCGACGAGGTCGATATCCGACAATTGCAGTCCGGCCTTCTTCAGCGCATGCCGCGTCGCCGGTATGGGCGCGGTCAGCATCATGATGGGGCTGTCGCCGCGCACCGTCAGATGGTGGATGCGCGCACGGGGTTTCAGACCATGTTCCTTCACCGCCGCCTCGCTGGCGATGAGGACGGCGGCCGCGCCGTCAGAAATCTGGCTGGAAACACCGGCGGTGATCTTGCCGCCCTCTCGCACTGGATTTAGCTTGGCCAGACCCTCAGCCGTGGTTCCGCGCCGCACCGTCTCATCCATGGCGAAATCGCCCACGGGAACGATCTCCTCGGCGAAGCGCCCGCTGTCGATCGCCTGCTCTGCGCGCGCATTGCTCTGAACCGCGAAATTTTCCATGTCCTCGCGGCTGATGTCCCATTTATCGGCGATCTTCTCGGCCGCGTAGATCTGGTTTACCTCCTCGTCTCCATAGCGCTCTTTCCAGCCGGGGGAGGTCGAGAAGGGCGTGTCGAAGCCATAGGGCTGGCCAGCATACATCGCTGCGGAAATGGGAATCGCGTTCATATTCTGGACGCCGCCCGCCATGATCAGGTCCTGCGTACCGGACATGACGCCCTGCGCGGCGAAATGGATGGCCTGCTGAGAAGAACCGCACTGGCGGTCAATGGTAACGCCGGGAACCGATTCCGGATAACCCGCCGTCAGCCAGCAGCTGCGACCGATATTGCCGGCCTGCGACCCGATGGCGTCGACGCATCCCCAGACCACATCGTCTACGGCAGCGGGATCGACGCCCGTGCGCTCGATAAGGGTGCGCATGGGGATGGCGCCAAGATCGGCGGAATGCCATTCCGCCAGGCTGCCCTTCTTGCGGCCAGTGGGGGTGCGGATGGCGTCGATGATATAGGCTTCGGCCATGATGTTACTCGCTTGCAAATGTCTGGTCGGGGGTAATCGGAAGGGTGCCGCCAAGGACCGCCTCATCGACCCGCTGCCGATGAAAGGCGCGGTCGCCCCAGGCACCGGCCAGCGCCCATGCGCGCTTCATCCAGAAGTGCAGGTCGACCTCGTAAGTATATCCCATTGCGCCATGAACCTGAATGGCGGTCTCTGCCGCAAAGACTGCGGCATCGGTGGCGGCGACCTTGGCGTGGCTGATATGAATGGGCGCGCGGGCATGGCCATGCTGCGCGGCATAGGCGGCACGCCAGATAAGCGGACGGGCGAATTCCAGCTTCACCGCGACACTGGCAAGGTGATGCTTGATCGCCTGAAAAGAACCGATCGGTTGTCCGAATTGTTCGCGCATCTTGGCATATTCGGTGGCGAGATCGAGCATCCGCTCACCCGCTCCCAAAAGCTGGGCCGCCGTGATCAGTGCGGCGCGATCAAGAAGGGCGTCGTCGGCGTCTGCCGACATGGGCGTGTAAAGCAGACGCAGCGGATCGACGCTTTCCAGTGCTTCGCACTGTTCTGGCGCGGCAATTGTCTTGCCGCCTGTCAGGACCATATCGGCATTCGCCAGATCGGCAATCCAGGGATTGATCGGGTGGGCAAGGGCCACGCGGAGCTCGCCGGCAGCCAATGCCTCTTGCCGATCACCGGCTAGCAGCGGCGCGGCGATCAGCGCGGTGTCTGCGATCGATTCGGAAACGTTCGCACGTCCCAGCTCGGTCGCGACCAGCACCGCCTCGATCAGGCCCATTTCAAGGCCCCCATGATTCTCCGGCACCAGCAGACCGGCAATGCCCATTTCGACGAGGCCGGCCCAGATGGCCGGGTCGCGGCGCTCGCCTTCGTCCAGGCGGCGAAGCACCTCCGGACCATGCTCCTTGTCGAGATAATCGCGGATAACGTCGCGCAAATTGCGCTGATCTTCGGTCAGGCGGAAATCCATGCGCGCCCCCTTTATCGCGGCAAGCCGAGCAGGCGCTCGGCAATGATGTTGCGCTGAATTTCGTTCGAACCGGCGTAGATCGGACCGGACAGGGAGAAAATATACCCTTCCAGCCAGGCATTCTCCTCTCCGCCCCCCTTGCCGCCGGGCAGAGTGCGGAGTTCCGCCGTCGCCCCCAGCAGGCTCATCGCGGCGCGGTGCGCCGACCGATCCAGTTCCGACCAGAATATCTTGTTGAGGCTGGCCTCTGCGCCGATATGCGCGCCGGCGATCACTTGCGACGCGACATGGTAGGTGTTGAGCGCATATGCCTCCGCATCCATCCACGCCTGCAGCACCGCCGCGCGTGTGTCGGGCGACGCAGTATCGGCATGTTGGCGGTAAAGCGCGACAAGGCGTTGAGCGACTGCCTGGAAACGGGCGGGCGAGCGCAGCATAAGCCCACGTTCGAACCCGGCCGTCGCCATGGCAACGCTCCAGCCCTCGCCCTCTCCCGCGATGCGGTTCGCCACCGGCACGCGCACTTCGTCAAAGAAGATTTCGGCAAAGCCGGTTTCGCCATGAAGCTGACGGATGGGCCGGATCGTCACGCCGGGCGCATCGAGCGGCAACAGGATAAAGGACAGGCCCTTGTGCCGCTTGCTGTCGGGGTCGGTGCGAAACAATCCGAAACACCAGTCGGCGAAAGCGGCGCGGCTGGACCAGGTCTTTTGCCCTGAAATCACATAATCGTCACCGTCGCGCACGGCGCGGCTGCGGATGGCCGCCATGTCCGACCCGGCATTCGGTTCTGACCACGCCTGCGCCCAGATCAGCTCGCCCTTTGCCATTGGCGTCAGGAACTTCGCCTTCTGCTCGTCAGTGCCATATTCCATGATCGTCGGGCCGAGCAGGAAAATGCCGTTCTGATTGGCGCGCAGCGGCGCGCCGGCACGCCAATATTCCTCCTCGAAGATCAGCCAGCGGATAAGGTCGAGGCCGCGGCCGCCATAGGCTTCCGGCCAAGTGACCATGCCCCAATTGCCGGACGCCAGCTCGCGTTCCCACGCGACGTGCTCATCGAAGCCCTCGCGCCCCTCCAGCGTCTTTAGCGGCGCCTTTGGAACGTGCGCCTCCATCCAGCTGCGAACCTCGGCGCGGAATTCCTGCTGTTCGGGTGTAAAAGCGAGATCCACGTTCAGTAGCTCGCCGTCTTCTTGGTTTCGACGAAGGCATCGCGTGCCTTCTGGCTGTCCTCGTGCATGTACATTTCCAGGGTGAAGCCCTGCTCGAACCGATAGCCATGGTCGACGTCGCGCGGTTCCAGGCCGTTCAGCGCCTCCTTGGCAAGCACAAGGGCCTTGCGCGATTTGGACGCAATCACCCCGGCGAAGGCGCGGGCTTCTTCAAGCAGCTTTTCCGGTGCCACCAGCTTTTCGATGGAGCCGATGCGGTAGGCCTCCTCCGCGCTGATCCGGCCACCGGTGAAGAATGCGGCGCGCACCTTCTGAATGGGGAACATGCGCTGTAAATGGCTGGCACCGCCCATCGCGCCGCGGTCGACCTCCGGCAGAGAAAAATAGGCTCCTTCGGCGGCGATGACGACGTCGGATGCGCCGCATATGCCGATGCCGCCGCCAATGACGAAATTATGCACGGCGCTGACAACCGGCACCTGGCAATTGCGGATCGCGCGAAAGGTGCGGAAATTGCCGCGATTGAGGTCAACGATACGCTCCGGGTGCGCCTGCATCTCCTTGATGTCGACGCCGCCGCAGAAGCCGCGCCCCTCGGCGCGGATCAGGATGCAGCGGACGCTTTCGTCTTCGCCAAGATCGGTAATGATGCCGGGCAGGCTGTTCCAGCCGGCACTGTCCAGCGCATTTACCGGCGGATGGTCGAGAATGACCTCTGCAAGGGAACCGGAACGTTCAATGTTGATAGGCATCAGGCTGCTCCCGAAAGAGAGGTTTCACCGGTCAGCGCACCGATCCGCGCGCGTGCCTCGGTGACAATGGAGTCGATAAGGTCGGCGCAGGATGGCAGGTCGTCGAGCCGACCGGCAACGAGCCCAGTCGCCATCAGGCCGCCATCGGCATCGCCCTCCACAACGGCGCGCTGGATCATCATGGGTGCCGCCGCGGCCATCATCGCCTGCGGCAGGCTGAGGCCGCCATGGCTGGTCATGCCGCGCGCCGCCTTCAAAAGTTCGCCATAGCTGGCACCGGTCTGACGCTTCATGCGGAGGCCACTCTCGACGGCGCGACGCCACAGACCGATGCCGGTGGATCTCTCGATTTCCGCCAGGGCAGGGTTGCGGATCATGCGCTGCGGCATGCCGTCAACCTTCGTTGTGACGGTGATGTCCCCCGTTCCGGCGCCGACATAGCGCGCCTTCACCGGATCCGGCGGCGCGCTTTCGCGGGTCATCAGGAAGCGCGTGCCCATGGCAATACCCACAGCGCCAAAGGCAAGCGCGGCGGCCAGTCCGCGACCGTCGGCGAAACCGCCCGCGGCGACAACGGGCACGTCCACCGCATCGAGAACCTGAGGCAATAATATCGTCGTGGCGACAGAACCGGTGTGGCCGCCGCCTTCACCGCCCTGAACGGTGATGATGTCGACGCCCAGTTGAACCATCTTCTGCGCGTGTTTCACCGCCCCGACGGTCGGCATGCAGAGGATGCCGGCATCCTTGAACCGGCCGATCATCTTGGCATCTGGCCCGCGACCAAAGCTGACGGCACGAACCTGATCCGAATTTTCGATGATGATGTCGACGATTTCCGCCGCACCCGGCTGGAACATGTGGAAATTGACGCCGAACGGGCGGTCGGTGCCGGCACGAACCTCTGCCAGCGCGCCCCGCAGTTCGGCAGGTGTCATGACCGCGCCAGCCAGGAAGCCGAACGCCCCGGCATTGCTGCTGGCGATTACCAGCGGCGGCGTCGCCACCCAGCCCATGGCGGTCTGCACTATTGGATAGTTGCAACCGAGAAGCTGGGTAAGCCGGGTGGACAGGGGATCGCTCATCCGTCCTTTTCCGAGGACTTGTTCGACGCCGCAGCACTCTTGCCCGTGACGCCGCCCAGGCTGTGGCCGGTCGTCAGATCGTTCTGGGCGTGCGCAAAATGATGCATGTGGAATACCGCATCCATCGCCGCGCGCTTTCCGCGCAGCTCATCGACATGGTTTACCGCCTGCTTTGTCAGCCACAGGCCGAGCTGTTGCTGCGCTGCCAGCTTGGCCGCCATAGCGGTCACTGCTTCGCGCAGCTCCTCGCGCGGGACGACCTTGTTCACCATGCCGAAATTGTAGGCGCGGTCGGCGGGCATGCGTTCGCCCAAAAGGAGAAACTCCTTGGCAACGCGCGTTGGCAACTCATACCCATGTGCGAAATATTCGACGCCGGGAATGCCCATCATCTTTGCGACGGGGTCCTGGAAAAAGGCGTCGTCCGATGCAACGATAAGGTCGCATACCCAGGCGAGCATCAGCCCCCCGGCGATGCAGGCACCCTGAACCATGGCGATTGTCGGCTTCGGCATGTCGCGCCAGCGACGGCACATGCCCAGATAGACCTCCTGCTCGCGCGTGTAGAGGAACTCCGCGCCCTTCTTGCCGACATGGTCCGGCAGCAGGTGAACACGATCAAAGCTTTTGGAGACGTCCCGTCCGGGTGTGCCAATGTCGTGACCGGCGGAAAAATGCTTGCCCTCTCCGCCAAGAACGATCGCCCGCACGTTTTCGTCGTCGACCGCGCGTTTGAACGCCGCATCGATGGCATAGGTCATCTGGCTGTTCTGTGCATTATTGTACTGCACCCGGTTCATCATGACCCAGGCGACATTGTCGACGACATTATAGGTGACCGGCTCGTCCGTTTCGTAGCGGACCTCCGGCGCGGCGGACGCATCTGCCATTGTCAGTTCCTCCGGAAGGTCGGGTTTTCCTTGAACGCAGAGGCGCGGGTGTTCTTCGGATCAAGCCGTTCGATCACCGTCATTTCCTCTGGCGTCGGCGGCGGGGATTCACCCAGATCGTCGGCGCGCAGCAACGGAAAGCCCGTTGCCTCCTGCACCTGGTCAAACGTTACGCCCGGATGAAGGGAGCGCACGCGGATTGCGTGGTCCGGCCCCTCGAAATCCATGACACACAAATTGGTGACGATCCGGCGCATATCAACCGCGTCCCGGTTCATGCCGGGCGCCCATCGGTCGGGATTATAGCCAACGCCGCATACGACATCGACTTCGCCTTCAACGAACATGCGCTTCGAATGGTGGCCGGCATACATGGAATTGATGTGGTTGATGCTGTTCCCCGGCAGGCCGCGCATGCCAAGCATGGCAATCTTGGGAGAATTATAGTCGCCGATTGCCGACAGGTTCGTCTGTCCCCAGCGGTCGATTTGCAGCGGGCCGATCATCACATGGCGACGGCCGGACCAGACAATGTCGAACACCCGGGAATAATTCATATAGCCGGACAATTCCGGCGTTTCGACCTTGCCGCCGATCACGCGCGGTTCCTCGACCAGGAACGCCTCTCCGTCGGTCATCATCAATTCGGGCGTATGGGTCAGCTTGGCCAGGCCCGCGCCGACGCGAGGGATGGCGCCGAATGCGGAGGCAATAATTTCGCCATTGCCGCGAAATGCATCGGCACAGGCGACGATCGCCACATCGGCAAGAGTATATTCGTCGGTCATCAGAGCCTCAGAAAACAGGAAGCGGAATGGCGGAGACGGCATCGGTGCCGCCGAAGCGTTCGAAATAATCGGCCTCACTGTCGCCGATCACAGTGTCTCGATAGCCCTGCCATCCATCCTCCGCGTCCGCGGCGGCAGCATAGGCCTTCAGCGCTTTCACGTCCCACCCATAATCGTCAGGGTTGCTGGTGGGATGGGCACCGCCCGGCGCCTCTACGACGCCGGTGACGAAGCAGCGTTCGTACCGGTTGGCCTTGGCGGTGTCGGCATCGACGGCGATGCGTTCCACGACCTTCTCCGCAGAGACATAAGTCCGCTCCGCAGCGCGGGCATAATATTCGTCGAAATAGGGATCGGCGCCCTGAACGAGCGTGTTGCCGAGCCGGTCAGCGACGTTCGCGTGCAGCAATGCCACGTCTAGGTGGATGGCCGGCATCGCCAGCAGCACCTCTCCATCGTCATAGGGCGAGGTGACCGTGCGAAAGTCCGGATTGACGGTCATCACGTCGGACCCAAGGCCGGTGCGCGTGGGCAGGAAGGGAACCCGCATGCCGGCAGCGCGCAAGCCCCATTGCAGCAACCCCTCGTCGAGTTCGCGCGCATCGACGCCGCCGCTTTGGCGAACCTGTCGGAAGAATGGATCGGCAGGAATGAAGTCCATCGAAACAAAGCCGTAGACCAGCTTCTTCACCTTGCCGGAGGCGAGCAACATGCCAATTTCCGGGCCGCCATAGGCGACGATCGTCAGATCCTTCAGATCACTGCGGATGATGGCGCGGACCAGGGACATGGGCTTGCGCCGTGGTCCCCAGCCGCCAATACCAATGGTCATGCCGTCGCGCAGCGTTTCGATAACCGCATCGGCGGTCAGGCGCTTGTCGAGGGCGGCACTCAATTTCCGAAATCCCATGTATGGCCCCAAAGGTCTTCCTTGGCCGTTACGGTCGGCGTGTAGCGCGACCAGTCGTGTGTCTGGATCCCATCGCAACCATATTCGATGTCGAAGCCGGAAGGCGTTCGCATGTAGAAGCTGATCATCTTGTCGTTCGTGTGCCGGCCGAGCGACGAGGAAATATGCACACCCGCCTTCACCGCGCGGTCAAGCGCCAGGCCGACCTCGTCGATGTTGCTGACCTCTACCATTGTATGGATAAGGCCGGTGGGGGAGGGGAACTCGGTGACAGCCACGGTGTGGTGACGCGGTCCCGTCGCGTGCATGAAGCTCATGCCCAGCCCCTGTTCCGGCCCATCGGGCAGCATGACGCGCATCTCGTCGCTGTCGCCGAAGCCGAGCAGATCCTTATAGAAACTGCGCGTCTCCTCATATTTGTCGGTCGGAAATACGACGTGACCCAGGCCCATGTCGGCAGTCACAAACTGCGAAACGCCGGCCGGTGAAACGAACGGCGTGCCCGCCACCGGATTGCCCCAGACCAGCTCCAGATGGTTGCCGCCCGGATCCTGGCACATGACCATGCCCTTCACCTGGCGATGCTTGATGGTGGCGGCATCGCCATCCGTCAGTTCGACGCCCGCATTTCGCAGTTTTGCCACGCCTTCGCGAAAAGCCTCCTCGGTAGGGAATTCCAGACCGGCGGCAATGAAGTGATCGCGGGATCCCTTCTCGATGCAGAACCGCCAGGGGCGGTCATCGATGCGCAGAAACAAGGTGTCGGCGTCTGATTCGGCGGTCGCGGCAGCACCGACGACTCCTTCACCGAAGCTGCGCCAGGCATCAAGATCCTGTGCCTCGATGCGTATGTAAGCGAGCGAGCGAACCCCCATGTCGAAATGCGTCTCCGATTATTATTGCTTGCCGGTTCCCTATCCGCAGGCAATCGCCGTTTCAAGCAGCTTACGTTTCAAAATCTGGAAATCAGTACGCACATTGTAGCAAAGTGCGCACAAAAACTACGTGTCGCGAAATATCGGGCGCTGTTCTGCCTTGTCTCTGTGTGCGAGCGCGCGCTATGCTTCGTCCCAAGTCGGAAAACCGACAATGGGAGGAGGCAGGATGATGCAGGGCTCGGCCGAATTGTGCATCCCGGAAATTCGTATCGGACCCACGGCGGGTACGGCCAATGGCTGAAGATACCATCCTGATCGACGATCTGGCCCACCCTGAGCTGACCCAGATGCAGCGCGACGCCATCGCCGCCGCCCCCGAAGTGCATATGAACGTCGAGGCTGTTCTCGGTGCGGCCCGGGCTGCCACCGGGCTGCAGGATTTCGGCGACGACGATTTCAAGGAACGGCTGGCGGTCTGGCTGCGCAGCTTCGACGAGGATGGCGGGCTTGGCCCCCTGGGGCGCGCGACCCTGTTCGGCGAGTGTGTACGCTATGCGAGCACGCGGCTGCGAGTGGAGGACCTGTTTCGCCGACACCCGGAAATTGGCGAGATCGATATCGACCGGCCCATCATGGTTGCCGGCCTGCCGCGATCGGGCACGACGCACTTAGTCAACATTCTGGCCACGGATCCGCGCCTGCGCTCCACGCCCCTATGGGAAACGATGGAGCCGATCCCCGTGCCGGGCGAAGCGGGCGAGCCGGACCCAAGGCATGTGCGAACGCGCGAGATGTGGGGCGGGTTCGAGGCGGTGCTGCCCCTGATGCCGGCGATGCACGAAATGGCACCCGAGCATGTTCACGAGGATATCGAGCTGCAAGGGCCGGACTTTTCCTCCTATCTGCCGGAATGGTTGAGCCGACCCTACCGCTGGCGTGACTATTATGATGCCCACGACCAGACGCCGCATTACCGCTATGCCCGGCGCGTGATGCAGGCACTGACCTGGTTGCGTGGACCCAATCGCTGGGTGGTGAAGTCGCCGCCGCATATGGAAAACCTGCCGGCACTGATGCGCGTACATCCCGGCGCGGTCGTGCCCATTACCCATCGGGACCCCGTTGCCGTGCTGCAGTCGGCGATTACGATGCTGGCCTATGGCGACAGGATCCGGCGGTCGCGGATCGATCTGACGGAGCTGGCCGAATATTGGATCGACCGCATCGAGCGGCTGCTGCGGGCCTGTGTGCGCGACCGCGACATGGTGCCCGATGACCAGTCGATCGACATCCTGTTCCATGAATATATGGCCGATCAAAAGGCCACCGTCGCCCGCGTCTATGCAAAGGCCGACCTGGATCTGACGGCGGAGGCAGAGGCGCGCATCGACGGATTTCTGGCAGATAATCCGCGCGGGAAACACGGCCGCGTCAGCTATGACCTGATTGGCGATTTCGGTGTCGATATCGGCGCGGTGAGGGAGCGTTTCCAATTCTACTACGACCGCTTTCCCGTGAAACGCGAAGCGGTGAAAGGGGAGCGGATATGAGCAAGCTGGAAAGCAGGAAGGCGGAACGCCTGCTGAGCGGCCGCGCCTGGGACGATTATTGCGAACAGGTCCGGCGCGCGGGCGGTCTGGTCGACCGCTTCGGTGACGATATCGACGATCTGGATCGTGCCGAATGGTACCGCTTCGTCACTCGGTTGATGCGAAATGGTTTCGAACGCTTCGTCGAGAATTGCGAGCCGGAGCGGCCCCGGCTGCGCGATACGCCATGGCGGCAGGGCATAAATTTTCAGTCGCCGGATCAGGACCATCTGCTGGCGGAGTTCGTCGATGGCCAGCACGATTACCGCATCACCGGCAATCGCGGCACTATTCCCTATTTCGTCATCGCGTCCTGGCGCGCGCCGCAGCCCGACGACATTGGCGCGCGCGATTGGGCGGAGGCGGGAGCGGAGGGTCTGAAGGAATTCGATCCGGCAACGCTGACCACCACCGGTTTCATACAGAGCGATACCATTCCGTTCGATGCCAATGGCGACTTCGAAGTCATCGCAAGCCGGGAAAAGCCGGAGGGCGATGTCGCCTGGCTGCCGATTACAGAAGATTGTGTCGGCCTGCTGGTACGTACCGTCTATCATCTGCGCGAGGAAACGATTGCGCCCAGCATGCGCATAGAGCGGCTGGACGGCGCCGCGCCGCGCCCCTTGCGTCCCGCAGACATGGCGGACGCGCTTGCCAAGGCAGGGCAGGTGGTGCTGGGCTATTGCGAACTGGTGCGGCGCTGGTGGCAGGACAATCTTGCCAAGCGCCCGAACCGCATACGCTTCAGCCGCGCGGTCTATCTGTCGAACGGCGGTGTGCCCGATCGTCATCATGGCTTCGGCACCTGGGAGTGCGCAAGCGACGAGGCGCTGGTGATCCGCTTCATGCCGGTGCCATGCGACTACTGGATCTTTCAGCTATGCAATATCTGGCAGGAAAACCTCGACAATTATGAGGATGGCGGCGGGCATGTGCAGAAGTACCGCGCCGCTGCCGAACCCGATGGCAGCATTTGGGTTATCGTCGCCGCCACCGATCCGGGCATTGGCGGCAACTGGATTTCGCCTGACGGACATGCCCATGGCGGCATGAGCCTGCGCTTTATCAAGACAGACAGCGAGCCGCCCGAAGTGACCCTGTACCGCGTGAAGCTGTCCGATCTTCAGCACGGCCGGCGCGAGATGCTGCAGGGTGAAACGCCTATTGTGAGCGGCGAAATCACCGATTGAGGGAGCGAGCGGATATGGCGTTTCAAAATCTGAGCTTTGATTATTCCGGGGCCAATGTGCTGGTGACGGGCGGCACGAGCGGACTGGGCGCCGCCATTGCCGCAGCATATCGGGAGGCTGGTGCGGATGTGACCATTACGGGCACACGCGCCGGTCCGGGCGATTATGATTCCGACCTTGGCGGCTATCGCTATCTGCAACTGGATGTAGAGCAGGGCGACCAGATCGATGCCGTCGCGGCGCAGCAGCAGCGGCTGGATATCCTCGTGAACAATGCCGGTCTGGCGCTTGCATCGACGGGCCTCGACGAATGGGACCCTGCGGTTTTCGACCGCGCGCTGTCGATGCATCTTTCTTCCGCATTTCGGATGGCGCGCGGCTGTTCGGATGCGCTGTCGCAGAGCCAGCTTAACGGCGGGGGGTCGGTGATCGGCATTGCGTCGATGACGTCCTTCTTCGGCATCGGGCTGATCCCCGGTTACGGCACGGCGAAAACCGGACTGTTGGGACTCACCCGTGTGCTGGCGGTCGAATGGGCGAAGCGCAATATTCGCGTCAATGCGGTGGCCGCGGGGCTAACGCGCAGCCGCATGACGGCAGGCACCTTCGACGATCCGCGCTGGACTGCGCCGACGCTGGAACGCACGCCCATGGGGCGGCTGGGTGAACCGGACGACATCGCCGCAGCAGTGCTGTTCCTGTCGAGCGGAGCGGCAAGCTGGATCACCGGGCAGGTCTTACCGGTCGACGGTGGATTTACCGTCTCGGGATGAACATCGTGATGCCCGACCTCGTCCTTGCGGCCGGCACCATGCAGGCCTTCGGTCTGCAGGAGCGACTGGATGCAGCGCGTGCGGCCGGGTTCTCCGGCATATCCCTGTTCGCCGCAGATCTGGAAAAATGGGCAGCGGAGGGTCTCGATGCCGAGACGGTGGGCGCCCGTATCGCCGATGCCGGCCTGTGGATCAGCGAGGTGGAGATCATTGGCAATTGGTTGCCGGGTGCATCCGGCAAGCAGGACATGCCGCAGTGGCTGGTCGAATTTCTGCAGCGAATGACGCCCGATCATGTCCTTGATCTGGCCCAGCGGGTAGGCGCGCGCGGCGTCAGCATAGCGGACCTGCTGGGCGCCGAGAATCCGTCATCGCTGATTTCGCGGCATTTTGCGGACATATGCGAAAGGGCCGCGCAGGCGGGGCTGTATGTGGCGCTGGAATTCATTCCCACGGGCAGCGTTCCGACGCTGGAGGCTGCGTGGGACGTGGTCGACGCCGCTGGTGCGCGAAACGGCGGGCTGATGATCGACAGCTGGCATTTCTTTCGCGGTGGCTCGCAGCTGGAAACACTGGTGTCGATCCCGGGCGACAGGATCTTTGCCGTTCAGATCGGCGACGGCCCCGCCGCTGCGGAGGCTGATCTCGATGAGGCAATGGCGCATTCGCGGCTGTTGCCGGGGGCGGGGGAGATGAATCTGTCCGCGCTGCAGGCATCTTTGGCAAAGACCGGTACAGCCGCCCCGGTGGCGGTAGAGGTGTTTTCCGATGCGTTTGCCGGTCGCAGCGCCGATGAAGTGGCGACGGAATGCATGAGGGCAGCAAAAGATCTGATCAAAGGGGACAAGAGATGAGCGAAAGACAACCGGGCGCCGTCGTCGTTGGAACCGGCTTCGGCCTGTTTACGCATGTCCGCGCGCTGAGGCTGGCAGGATTCGAGGTTCGGGCCATTGTGGGCCGCGACCGTGCGCGAACGCAGGAGCGTGCCGCCCCCCTGGATATTCCGCTGGCCACCGACCGGTTGGAAGAGGCGCTGGAAGATCCCGAAAACAAGGTCGTGACAGTCGCCACGCCGCCGCACGCGCATCATTCGCCGGTAATGGCTGCGATTGCCGCAGGGCGGCATATTGTCTGCGAAAAGCCTTTTGCGCGCGATCTGGATCAGGCGCGCGAAATGCTGGCGACGGCGCGGGAGGCCGGCATCATCCATATGCTGGGCGCGGAGTTTCGTTTCGACAGCGCGCAGGCCCTGTTGCGGCGGGTGGTCCGTTCGGGCGCCATTGGCGAGCCGCTGCAGTTTCTGCGCATCTTTCATCAGCCCGGTCTGCAGGATCCGGCAGAGGCTCTGAGCCCGTGGTGGGAGGATGCGGAACAGGGTGGCGGATTTCTGGGCGCATTCGGTACGCATATGATAGATCAGGTGCTCTCGACCTTTGGGCGTATCGAGCGCGTCAGCGCCGTCCTGCAAACCATGGCGCCCGGCCGTCCGCATATGACCGCCGACGACAGCTATGTCGTGCAGTTCGCCGGCGAGGGGCGGCTGCGCGGTACGCTGATGGCGGCAATGGCGGCGGCCGGCCCGCTGATCGTAGCCACCAAGGTGGTCGGCACGAAGGGCGGTGCCTGGATCCAGAGCGGCGCGCAGTTCGGTGATCCGGAGCAGGTTTGGGTAATGGATACAGGGGGAAGCAGGCAGGTGCCGATGCCGGACGACCTCGTCTATCCGCCGCCGACGCCTTTCCCAGTGGCCGATCTGATCCAGACCGAGCAGGACCGCTGGCACACGATGGGGATCGACGTGGAACCCTATGCCCGCCTGTTCCGTGAACTGCGCAAGCGGATGAATGACGAGGACGTCGACGCCCCGGAAATTGCCGCGACATTTGAGGATGCTGTGCAGGGGCAGGCGGTTCTGGACGCCTGCCGACGGTCGGCCAGGGAAAGCCAATGGGTGGACATTCCGCCGTCAATATAGTCCGTCTGGACGATGCGGAACGACGGCATTCCTGAAAGACAGGAGTGCAATTCAAACGTGCGCAGCAGATGCGCGAAGAATGATGAGGGATATAATGTTGCAGATGAAGATGTGTGGGCCAATCGTTGGTGAGGTGCTGGCATGACAGAGGTAACGGCAGAAACCGATCCGACGCTGGAAGCGATTGCAGACAAGACGAAGCTGGCGCTGCGGCGGCTGGCAAAATCCGTCATGATCATCACGGCGCGCCAGGACGGCGTTAATTATGCGATGGCGGCGACTGCGGTAGACGCGCTTTCCATGGAACCGCCATCCGTTTTGGCGTGCGTGAATCAGAACGCGTCTATTCATCCAGTGCTGCTGAAAGCAGAACGCTTTGCGATCAACATTCTCAGCCGCGCGCATGAGGATCTGTCGCATCATTGCGGCGGCCGTGTGAAGGGCGAGGCGCGTTTTGAAATCGGCAGTTGGGATCATGATGGCGAAGTTCCCGTGCTGGCCGACGCGCAGGCCGCCATTCTCTGCCGTTCGGATGCGCATTTCGAATATGGCACCCACAGCATCTTTGTCGGCAAGGTGGAGGATGTGCGCACGCATGGCGTCATCGATCCGCTGGTCTATATTGACGGTCGCTATACCGGCGTGAATGCTCTGATGATGGGATGATCGCGGCAAATCGCTACGCAAATCGCGTTGCGGAAGCCTAAATACTCTCCTATTGCGTAATCAAAAATTGGAGAGGGTGCGGTATATGATTCCTGAACGCGCGACAATGGGCGCGCTGCTGCGCGACGCGGCGGCGGCGTGGTCCGATCATCCGGCGATCGAGTGTGAAGGCGGCGAAAGCTGGAGCTTTGCTGAACTGCGTGTCCGTGCCGATGCGGTGTCCCGCACTCTGCTGGCACGGGGCGCAAGGCCGGGCCAGAGCATTGCCATATGGGCGCCCAATAGTGCCGAGTGGATCTTTGCCGCCGCCGGTGCCGAACAGATCGGCATGTCTCTGGTGCCCATTAACACGCGTTTCAAGGGCGGCGAGGCGAGCGAGACACTGAGCCGGGTCGAGGCGGCGTGGCTGTTCACGGTGCGCGATTTTCTGGGAATTGATTTCGCGGCGATGCTGCAAGACGCGGAGCTGCCTGCACTGAAGGAAACGGTGTTTCTGGACGATGATTTCGCCGGTTGGTGTTCCGCTGGCGATGGCGTATCCGCGGACGAGCTCGACCGGCATGTGGACGCGGTGAAGCCGGATGATGTTGCGGACATCCTTTTCACATCGGGTACGACTGGCCGCCCGAAGGGCGCGATGAGTACGCATGAGCAAAATCTGCGCAGTTTTGAAGCGTGGAGCGATGCCGTTGGCCTGCGCGCGGGCGACCGCTATCTGATCGTCAATCCGTTCTTCCACAGCTTTGGCTACAAGGCCGGGTGGCTCGCATGTCTGCTGCGCGGCGCGACCGCAATGCCGGTCGCCAGCTTCGATGCGAGCGGCATACTTTCGCGGGTTGCCTCTGCAGGGGTCACGGTGCTGCCTGGCCCGCCGACCATATTCCAGTCCTTGCTGGACGCGCCGGACCGTGCGTCGCATGATCTGTCGTCCCTGCGTCTGGCGGTGACGGGCGCGGCGAGCGTCCCTCCAACGCTGATCCGCCGGATGCGCGACGAACTGGGGATTTCCGACGTGCTGACGGCTTATGGCCTTACGGAAGCCTGCGGCGTCGTCAGCGCAACCCATTCGGGCGACCCGCCTGAGCTGGTTGCGAACAGCTGCGGAACGCCGATCCCCGGTGTCGAGGTGAAGCTGGTCGATCCTGAAGATAATGAGGTGCCGGTGGGCCAGCCGGGTGAATTGCTGGTGCGCGGCTTCAATGTCATGAAAGGATATCTCGATGACCCAAAGTCGACGTCTGAAACGATTGACGCGGATGGCTGGCTGCGTACCGGGGACATCGCCACACAGGACGCCGACGGGTATCTGCGCATAACCGACCGTGCGAAGGACATGTTCATCTCGGGCGGGTTCAACTGCTATCCCGCAGAAATTGAGGCACGCCTGCTGGACCATCCCGACGTGGCACGCGCGGCAGTCGTGGGAAAGCCTGACCACCGGCTCGGCGAGGTGGCCCATGCCGTTATCGTGCCCGCGCTGGGGGCATCGCAGGACAGCGACGCCTTTCTGAAATGGTGCCGGGAGGCGATGGCGAATTACAAGGCGCCCCGTTCCGTGGAATGGGTGGACGAATTGCCGCTGAATGCCTCCGGGAAAGTGCAGCGCTTCCTGTTGAAACAGGATAGCGCTGCATAATCCGCGGCAGCGGGATCAGGCGACCTTCAGATCCTCGTCGCTGCGCTTGTCGACCATGACGTGGCGACCGTTGACGCGCTTCTGAAATTCGTCGGCGCGGCCGATCGGGTTGTAGAACTGCTTGTACCAGATTCGGCACTTGTCGGTGGGCCCGTCGCCGCGCACCATCAATGGCGCGAAACATGGGCGCTTATGCGACCAGATTTCGAAATCCTGGCCGAACGCATCGGCACTTGCCTTCTGATAGGCGCGGGCGGTGGGGATATCCTCCTCCGTCGCCTGCTCTTTGTCGGTCTTCACCATCAACGCATGCCATACGTGGATCTTGCCGTCCTCAATGGGCGTATGGGCGATCAGCATATGGGTGGGAAAGGTGCCGCGCATATAGGATTGCAGGATTGCGGGACCGGTGTACCAGGTGTCGAGCTCCAGCAGGCCTGCACCTTCTTCTACCAGGGTGCGGTGACCGGCGCCGAAGATCTGCCACTGCACATGGTCTTCGAATTCATTGTAGAAATATTCGACATCGCGAGAGCCATGGATCGGCCCGAAATGCGCAAAGTCGGTCATATTGTCCACGACCTCGATCGGGTGTTGCGGCAACTCGCCCAGATCGTCGATTTCCCAGCGCACCCAGGACGGATCGTCCCACATTTCAAAGTCCGGCAGGGGATGATCCGGCTCATTGCCCTCTTCATCGTGCCACATCCAGATGATGCCGGCGCGCTCAACCACCTGGTAGGTATTGATGAAGGCGGCCTTTGGCGGCTTCTGATCGCTGTAGGGAATGTGGTTGCAGCGTCCGTCGGGGCCGAAGCGCCAGCCATGGAAGGGGCAGCGGATGGACTCACCCTCGATACGCTCATCGTCGCGGACGATATAGGACGTCTCGTTGCGACCCAGATGCGCGCCCATGTGCGGACAATAGGCATCGACCAGGCGGGCCGTGCCGGATTCGCCGCGGTAAAGCACCAGATCCTTCGCGAAGAAGCGCAGCGACATGGGCGCCTTGCCCAGTTTCGACGCGTCCGCAATCATATGCCAGCCGCGTGCGAACGTATGATCGCCCAGCCTGTATTCGGCGGTGGTTGCCATTATAAATCTCCTCTTCCCATGGGGTGGAATATAGTTCTTTGGGAAGGATTTTACCACGTCGAGGGCCCTTGTGGAATGCACACCGTCTGTGCAACCATGCACATATGGCCATCGAGTGGGATGACATAAGGGTATTCCAGACGGCGGTGCGGGCCGGCGACTACAGCACGGCCGCGCGTAAGCTGGGAATGGATCGCACCACGGTGGGGCGTCGGTTTGCGCGACTGGAGCGCGCGACGGAGCGCTCCTTATGGGAGCAGACGGTGTCCGGATATCGGCCCACGGAGGCGGGACAGGCCGTCTTGCGCGCCGCAGCGGCGATGGAGCGGGCGATGACGCGCCTGCAGGGGGATCTTGAGGGCGGTGGGCGAGAGGCAGGCAGCCCCCTACGCCTGGCGGGGACCGCCGGTATCGCCAATCTGATGCTGCCCTATTTCGGTCCTTTCGTGGCGCAACGGCCGGAAGTGGCGATAGAGATCGTCAGTGCAAAGGATGCGACGGCGGCCGTTCAGCAACGCCATGCGGATATCGGCATCACCATCGCGCGAACGAAGCCCGCGGATCTGGCCGGTGCCCGCATCGCCGATTTCGATCAGGCGCGCTACGTCCGCGAGGATACCGACCCGGCTCGCCGTGTCGCCTGGAGCCACGCCATGATGCTGGCCAACCCGCAGGCATGGGCACGACTGAACGCTCCGCAGGACCGGACTGCTGGCGTGGAAGTGGGGTCCATGCCGGCGATGATGGACGCGGTTCGCGCGGGACTGGGATCGGCGTGGATTTGGCATATTGTCGGCGATGCCGATGAACGGCTGAAACGCCTTGAAACAAAGGCACCTGCCTCTGCCGCGGCAGGCTTGTGGGTCGTACATCGCGGCGATCTTGCGGTTGAGCCGGCAGTCGCGGCCTTTCGCGATGCGGCGGCAGACATTGTGGCGCAGTTTATCGCGGGGCAGGAATAGGGGGAGGGAGATGGATCATGGCTGAATGGCAGCACCGATATGCGGCGATCAATGGGATTGGGATGCATTATGTCGAGCAGGGGGAGGGGCCGCTGCTTATCCTGTGCCACGGCTTCCCGCATTTATGGCTTAGCTGGCGCCACCAAATCCCTCGACTGGCGGCGGCGGGCTGGCGCGTGGTGGCGCCCGACATGCGCGGCATGGGGCAGACAGAGGCGCCCGCCAATCATCACGCCTACGATGTGCCACATACCGTCGGCGACCTGACGGGCCTGCTGGACCATCTGGGAGAGCAGGAGGCAGTGTTCGCAGGCCTCGATTTTGGCCTGTTCGCGATTTACGATCTGGCCTTTAGCGATCCGCAGCGGGTGCGCGGGATCATCGCGCTAGAAAATCCTGCCTGGCCGGATCGCCCCGACATTTCACCGCTGGAGGAGGCCGCGAAATGGGCGAAGGATCATTTTGTACATATTGACTATTTTCGACCCGTCGGCCCTGCGGATGCGGCGCTGGACGCGGCGCCCCGCGAATTTCTGCGCAAGGTCTTCTATGCCCTGTCGGGCGACTATCATTATCTCGATGTATGGAAGCATCCGCCCGGCACCACCTATCTGGACGCACTGCCGGAAACGCCGCCGCTGCCCTGGTCATGGCTGCAGGAATGGGAATTGGAATGGTATGTGTCGGAATATAGCCGGTCGGGCTTTACCGGCGGGCTGAACTGGTACCGAGCCATGGACCTGCGCTGGCACCAGCGTGCGTCGTGGCGCGGAAAACCCAATACGCGCCCGTTCTACTTCATAGGCAGCGAAAACGATGTCGACCTGGAGGCGTGGCACGGCGACGACCCGATTGGCGCAATTCAGGAGCAATATAGCGATGTGCGCCGGATCGAGATGCTGCCCAAGGCCGGCCACATGATCCAGCTGGAGCGGCCGGACGATGTCGGCCGCCTGATGGTGGAATTCCTGGCGGAGCTTCGCTGAGCCCTACTCGGCGGCCTCCGCGAAGGGCAGACATACCTGATCGAAGCCAAGCACATGCGCGACGCGGCCCAGGCCAACCCACGCAGCAACGCTGTTGGCAAGGTCGGCGATTTCCGCATCCGAATAGGCATCGTGCATCCGCGTCCAGAATGCGTCATCCGCGGAGAGCGCCTTTGGCTCCGTTCCGAAGCGTTCGGCGAATTCAATCGCCAGCCGTTCCCGTTCGCTGAAAACCGGCGACGTTCGCCATTCGGGCACGGCGGCATAGAATGCCTCGTCCGGGGCAGGTCCATTGTCGGCAACAGTGTGCGCGTCGCGCATGCCGTTCGCGGCGAACATCGCGCCCACGTCGCGCGCTGCGCGGAACTGCTGGCAGACCATGCAGCCATTGATTTCTGCCGTGCGGACGCGCGCACCCTCGAACTCTCGCAATGACAGTTTCGAATGTTGGTAGACCGCGTGGGAGAAGTGGCCGCCGGCCTTCATGATCTCAGGCGCCAGATGCTCGGCAGCGTAGCCATAGGGGTTGTCGGCATGATCCGCAGGTACATCGATCCGCATATTCCATCTCCCTCGTCGTGATGCCGCACAAGCGTTTGCAGCATTGTTGTCATTATCGGCTGCGTATACCCTAAGTAAAAACGACAAGACACCATGATTTGCGTGGCTGGGGAGGAAGCATGTCACAGAAAGGCCTGATTGAGCACCGGATAGAGTGCGCCGATGTCGCCCTGCGCGCGGTCGCAAAGGGGCAGGGGCCGCTGGTTCTAATGTTGCACGGCTTTCCTGGCCTGGCCTGGTCATGGCGCCACCAGATGGCGCCGATTGCCGAGGCGGGCTGGCGCGCGGTCGCGATCGATTTCCTGGGCTATGGCGGCAGCGACCGGCCGCTGGATCCGCGAGCCTATGCTGCAGATCGCATTCACCAATATCTACATGCGATTCTTGATTATTTCGGTGCTGAGAACGCCGTCATCATAGGCCAGGACTTCGGCGCACAATATGCGTGGAATTTCGCCGTGCGGAGCCCCGAGCGCACGCAGGCACTGGTGGCGACCATACCCTATGATTTCGATCTGGCGGGACGCGCGCTGCTCGGCCGAAAAGAAACCGCTGCGCCCGACGCGCCGGCTGCGCCGCTGGTCGCATCGCCCGATCACCTGCCCAGCGAACGCTTCGCCGCGATGGCAGCCGAACATTTCATTCACTTCCATTATTTCCAGAGGGTAGGCCCCGCCGACAGAGAATTGGGTGCGGCTGTTCCTGAATTTCTACGCCGGATCTTTCACGCGCTCAGCGCGGGGGGCGATTTATGGTCGTGGAAACAAAAGCCGATGGGGGGCACCGGCTATCTTGACGTTCTTCCGCCAGCGCCGCCTTTTCCCTGGCAGTGGCTGAGCGAGGAGGAATTCGCCACCTTCGTTGCGGGATACGACCATGTCGACCCGATGCGGCGTATGATCGGGGGGCTGAATTCCTACAGGACCGCGGACATCAACTGGCAAATGGGCCGCGAATGGGCCGATGCAAATGTCGATGTGCCGACGCTGTTCCTGTACGGGGCGGATGATCCGTCCTTCAGCTTCTTTCAGGATTGGGAGCCGCGCATGCGTCGGCGCGTTCCGGGCCTGCGGGATATGATCGCCATTCCGGGGGCTGGACATTTCGTCCAACAGGAGCGGCCGGAAGCGTTCAATGCGGCCCTGCTTGGCTTTCTTGAAACGCTGGCGACGTGATGCCCCTGCGTCTGGCAGGTCATCTGGGCGTCCGCGCACCCGACCAGCCGCTGTTCGCAAAAAGTGCGGCAGCTATTGACCCGCTGACGCAGATCGCGGCGATGGCGGAATACGGCCTGGCTGGGGTCTTCGATAATTTCCTGACCTTGCGTCCGCCAGAGGTACAGAGCGCGATGGGTGAGGGGCTTTCGGCGCGTGGAATGGCGATGGGGTCGTTCGTCCACGATCCGCTGCGATGGGATCAGCCGTGCTGGAGCAGTGGCGAGGCTCTCCACGCGCTTCCGGCGAGTTTGGAAGCAGCGCGGCGCAGCGGCAGTCGCACCATCAATTGCGTCACCGGTCTGGACCGGGGGCGGGGCCGACCCGAGCAATTGCGGGCGATGGCGGAAAATCTGGCGCGGGCGGCTGACCGGGCCGCGCCAAGCGACATCATGCTGTGTGTGGAGACGACACATGCCGCATATGCGCCCGGCGCGCTGATCGATAGCATTGCCGATGCAAAAGGCGTGGTGAGCGCCGCAGCGCATCCCGGCGTGCGGCTGAATGTCGATGTGGCGCATCTTGCCATGCACGGCATCGACCCGGCCGGGGCGATCCTTGAAAACCCGTCTGTGCTCGGCATGGTCCAGATCGCGGATCTGCCGGGGCGTGTGGAGCCGGGGGCAGGGAGTGCATCGCTCGACTGGGCAGCAATCATCGCTGCCCTGGGAGAGGCAGAATATTCCGGCCTGGTGGAATTGGAACTCGAACCGGCAGAGCCTGGAGCGGCGGGCGAGCGCGCGATGCTGTCGCGGCTCACCCGCCTGGGGCTGCTTTAGAAGGAAAAGCCCAGATCGATTCCGTAAGTGGCGGGATCGCCAAAGGAAATCGCCTGATTTTGATAGCCCTCGATGATGGAACCGGATCCGATCACGAAACCGGGATAACGCTTGTCCAGGATGTTCTTACCCCATGCAGCGACGGATATAGCGCGGCCGCCGCTCAATTCGAACGTGTAGGTCAATCTGGCATCTAGAAGTGCATAGCTCTCGTTGACCGGGGCATCGCGACCGAAGGGGACAGACGGACCGTCTCCTGCAGTGGTGAAAACCTCGTCCTTCCAGGTGTAATCGGCATGTGCCGCCAGCGTGCCGCTGGTGTTTTCGAGGATGGTCCAGTCGCCCGACAGGCGAACACTGTGCTTCGGGGTGAAAGGCAGCACGAAATAGCCGGAAATGTCGTCGCCGACATTCACTGGCGTTGCCGGATTGACCGCAGGATCGAAGATGGATCCGGCCGGTGCGTTCACACCCTTGATGGTCGAATCTACATAGGAATAGCTCGCCTGCAGGGTCAGCCCGTCAATCGGCAGGGCGGTGACATCCGCCTCCAGCCCCTTGACCGTCGCACGGCCCACATTGAACGTGTCGGAAAGGGAGGCATCCTGCGCGTCTGCCGAAATGTCGAGCTGTAGGTCCTTATATTTGGCGATAAAGCCTGCGAGGTTCACGCGCAGGCGTCGATCGAGAAGATCGCTCTTCACGCCCAGTTCGTAGCTCGTTACCGATTCCGGCCCAAAGGTCCGGGTAAAGGTCGGTGACGCCTCGTTAGATCCGCCGGCCTTATAGCCGGTGACGACCTTGCCGTAGATCGTCAGATCCCGGCTGGGCCGGAAATTGACGACCGCCGATGGATTGAACTTGGTGTTATCGACGTCGGTTTCGCCGGGGATATCCGCCAGCGGGATGATCGTACCGGCACCATTGAAACGGCGCGCCACCAGCGGAGATGTTTCGCCAAGGAAAAGGCGGGAAATCCGAACGCGGTCTGCGGAGCGTTCATCCTTGGTATACCGCCCGCCCACGGTGATATCGAGCTTGTCCTCCGCGAATTCCGGCGTCCAGGTCAACTGACCGTAGACTGCCTTCGAGATCGAATCGGCGTTGGTGGTGCGGTCGACGAGAAGCAGTTGATCGGGTGTGCCCGTGCCAATGTCGGCCTGCAGAACGTGGCTCGCATCCTCGTTGAAATAATAGAGGCCGACGACATATTCAAAAGAAGAAAACCCACCGACCGCCTGAAATTCCTGGGTATATGTCGTCGACTGCACATCGTCGAACGCCCAGAAAGGCGAAAGGAACGCCTCGACATAATCCTGCCGCGTATTGACGTCGACTTTTCGATAGGAACTCAGCGAACGCAGCGTCAGGTTCGATGAAGGTCGCCATTCGCCGACCAGGGTCATTCCGTCCGATTTGACATAGCTGTAGGGGAGATAAACTGGCCGATAGCTTTCCTCTGGATCGGAATCATAACCCGGGAACAGCAAGGGGGCGAACTCGTTTTCCGTGACATAGCGTACCGGTGTCGTGCGCTGGTTGCTGTAATCGGCAGAGAAATCCACCGTCACGTCGGGATCGGGTTCCCAGCGAACGGCGCCGCGGATAGCGTGCTTTCGATCTGCCTGGAAGTCGTTCGCATCCGGCACGCCGCTCGTATCCGGCGCGTTTTCCGCCCAACCATCGCGTTGGCTGTAAAGACCGGTCAGCTTTACCTTCAGATTTGCGAATTCCTCGAGATTCACATTCACCAAGGCGCGCCGATAGTCGAGATTGCCAAGTGAAAGCAGCCCATCGACGCCAAACTCGCCAGTCGGTTTCTTGCTGATGATATTGACGGCGCCGCCCGTCGTATTGCGACCGTATAGCGTACCCTGCGGCCCGCGCAGAACCTCGACGCGCTCTACGTCGGCCAGGTCGAACGTGGATGCCTGTGGCCGCGACTGGTAGATGCCGTCGACATACAGGCCGACGCCGCCATCCTTTGTGATGATATTAGGGTCGCCGATGCCCTGGCCGCGCATGAACAGAACCAGCGTGGTCGTCGAACTGGGGTAGGGCGCGAAATAAAGGCTGGGTGATGCCTGCACGACGCCCCTCAGGTCGGTGATGCCCTGCGCCTGCAGACTGTCCGCCGTGATCGCGGTAATGGCGATTGGCGTCTGCTGAAGGTTTTCCTCTCGCCGCTGCGCGGTGACAACGATCTCCTCGATGCCCCCGGATTGCACGGCGGAAGGCGCAACCTGGCCTGCATCCGCGGGTGCCTGAACCCTGTCCTCCTGAGCTTGTGCTGCCGCAGGCAGCAGGGCGAGGCCGCTGATGCCGTACATCAACTTCGTAATGATGCGCGTCTTACTGCTTTTCATGATTCCCTCCCGGTTCGTTTTTTCTGACGATCATGAACCATTTTTTGGGGATCGACAACAAAATGCGTACGAGAGCGTTGCATCTGCTACGCGATCAGGCAAATGGTTACGAAAGACGAAAATATCCGAGGGGGAGGATGGGATGGCGCACGCCGATCCAAGGAAACGCACGCTAGATCAGGTGGGATACTTGGTCGCCGATATCGATGAGGCGGTGAACCGATGGCACGAACGCGTCGGCCTCGCCCCCTGGACGATCTATCGTAACACGGTTCTCGATGGAATCTATCGCAGCCGGGAAACCCGCGTGGAGATCGACGTGGCGCTTGCCTATCAGGGCGATGTGCAGGTCGAACTGATCCAGCTGAAGGGCGGCGGACCGAACCCCTATCAGGATGCGAACGGCGCTCCGCTGAAAGGCATTCATCACACGGCTTGGCTGGTGGACGATCTGGACGCGGTGATCCACGAAATGTCCAGCCGGGGACTTGCCCCCGTCTTCAGGGCGAACAATGCGGCAGTACAGGTCGCCTATATGGAAGATCCCGACGAACCAAACGTGCTGTTCGAACTGATCGAAGGAAAGGAAATGCGCGCCATGATCGACGCTGGAATTGCGGAAACGAAAGCCTGGTCGGGCGGCGATCCGATCAGGGAGATCGACATGAACGCGGCGGCCGATTCCTGATGCCCCACAGCAACATACCAGCAGAAAGCGCCGATTTCGTCATCATTGGCGGGGGATCGGCCGGCTGTGTCCTGGCCAACCGCCTGAGCGCCGATGGCGCAAATAAGGTTGTCATGCTGGAGGCGGGGGGACGCAATAACGGCCTGTTGACGACAATGCCGGCGGGCATGGCGACGCTGATGCGTGACCGAAATGTCAGCAACTGGGCTTTTGAATCCGAACCCGTGGAGGCGCTGGGCGGACGCGCGACCTTTGTTCCGCGCGGCAAGGGCTGGGGCGGTTCCTCATCCATTAACGGCATGCTGTACGTGCGCGGCAATGCCGCCGATTTCGACCAGTGGCGGCAGATGGGTCTGGAGGGGTGGAGCTATGAAGACGTGCTGCCCTATTTCCGCCGGTCGGAAGACGGGCCGGGAGAGGCCGACCGCTACCACGGCAAGGGAGGGCCTTTGCCGGTGCGGTTCGGCCATTCTTCAGAGCCGCTGTATCAGGCGTTTATCGATGCGGGAAAGCAGGCGGGATATGAGGAAAGCGCGGACTTCAATGGCGAATCCCAATTTGGCGTTGGCCGTTATCAGGTAAATATCGAAGGTGGGCGCAGGGCGGGGGCCTTGCGCGCGTTCCTGATCCCCGCGCTTTCGCGTGATAATCTGATGGCGACGACGGGTGTGCATGTCACGCGTATCGTGACGGAGGCGGGGCGCGCCACGGCGGTGGAATACAGGCTCGGCGACTCTCCGGAAGTCGGGCGTATCACGGCGCGGCGAGAGATCGTTCTGTCAGCCGGATCCATGCAATCGCCGCAAATTCTGCTTTTGTCAGGTATGGGCGATCCGGAGGCTCTGCGCGACGTCGGCGTTGAGAGTGTCGCCGCCTTGCCGGGCGTAGGGCGCAATTTGCAAGATCATGTGGATGTTGCCGTTACCTATCGTTCGCCGCTGCCTTTGCTTTGGTCGCGCACGAAGGGCTTTCGCGCCGCGTTGATCGGACTGCGTTATCTGCTGCGCCGTGATGGGCTGGGCGCTGAAAATTCGATGGAGGTAGGCGGGTTCCTCCGCAGCCGACCCGAACTTGATCGACCCGATTTGCAGATCCAGTTCATTCCCGGGGTCATGGCGAACCATGGTCGCAAGGGGATCGAACCTTTTGACGGGTTTTCCCTGGATATGGTGGCGCTGCATCCGGAAAGCCGTGGGCGCGTTTCGCTGAGTTCGGCGGACCCGATGGCACCGCCGCGGATCGAGCCAAACCATCTGGCCACACCCGGCGACATGGCGACGTTGCGCGCGGCAATCCACATTGCGCGTAAGATTGGAACGCAGCCGGCGCTAGCGCCTTGGCGCATCGCCGAGGACGAGCCGGGCGCCGACATTGTGGAGGATGATATCATGGACGCATGGCTGCGCGAGAAATCCAATACGATCTTCCATCCCGTTGGCACCTGCTCCATGGGCCAGGCGGACGATCCCAATGCCGTTGTAACAGCTCAGTTGAAGGTGCGTGGAATCGATGGATTGCGTGTGGCCGACGCGTCGGTCATGCCCAGAATCGTCAGCGGCAACACCAATGCGACGACGATGATGATCGCCGAAAAGGCCGCAGAAATGATGCTAAAATAAGGTTCAGCCGAGGCTGAAGTCGGGCTGGGAGCGTTCTGCTATCATGCGATAGCGAGCTTCCAGCGCCGGATCCAGCGCCTCGGGCTGTGGCACGATCCAATATTCGCCCGCGTTCAGCGCCTGGAATACCTTGTCTGCGAAGTCGCCCGGATCCATGCCGTGTGCGCCGATCATGCCGCGCAAATGTTCGACGAAGCCGCCCGTCGCAGGATCGACGATTTCGCCGAATGGATCGTCGAAGATTGCCGAACGAACCGGTCCGGGCGCAAGCAGGCTGACGGACACGGGGGCGTCGATCATCGCAAGTTCGCCCTTAAGTCCCTCGGTCAGCGCAACGACCGCGAATTTCGTGGCGCTATAGGGACTCATTAGCGGGCTGGGCAGAAAGCCGCCAACCGATGCCGTGTTGATGATCCGGCTGGGCGTGCCCGCCTTCAGCAGCCTGGGAATGAAGGCGCGCATACCATTCAGCACGCCTTCCACATTTACGCGCCATGACGCCTCCCAACGTGCGGGCTCTATTTCCCAACTGAAGCCGGTCGCCATGATGCCGGCATTATTGAACAGCAGGGCGACGTTGCCCAGTTCGCCAAAAGCGCGCTCTGCCAGGGTATCCATCGCCGCCTGGTCGGTAACATCCGTCGGGACCGCGATGGCACCGTCCAAAGTCTTGCACGCATCCGCCAGCGCATCAGCATCACGGTCCACCAGCATGACACGCATGCCGCGTTCATGAGCAGCCTGTGCGAGGCCGAGTCCGATGCCGCTGGCGGCACCGGTGATAACGGCGCCTTTGTCACGCCACTGATAATCGGCCTCGCTCATGCCGTCGCTCAGTAGTTCAGCTTGAACTGGACAGCGAAACGGCGCGGTTCCGAGTAGAACTTACCGCCGAAGCCCAGCGCGCCGAAGTCGATACCGTAGAGCACCTGATCCTCATTCAGCAGATTCTCGCCGATTGCCGCGATTTCACCCCTTAGGCGGACCCCTAGCGGGATATCGGCAAGGGCAATTCGTGCATCCACGGTGTTCGTAGCGGGCGAAGAGACCTGCTGCTGGTAAGGATTCACCGCATCGTTAGGATAGAAAAACACTTTGCTGCGGTAGGAATAGGAAACGCGGGTCTGGATTTCGCCAAATTCCATCGGCGGGAAGATGTATTCGGCGGCGATGTTGGAATTGACCTTCGCTACGTTCGGGAATCGGGCTGAGTCCGCGATATCGCTGACCGTATTCGTTGTCGGGTCCAAAAACAGGAACTGTTGGTAAGTAGGGTCGGTATAACCGACGGCCCCAGACAAAGTGAGGCCGTCAACGGGAACCAACGTGACCTCCAGCTCCACGCCCTTGAACTCCGCCTCGCCAGCGTTGACCAGCAAGGTCGATGCGCCGCCGGTGCCCGCAGCAAATTGCGGCACCTGCAGATCGTCATATTGATTGAGAAACGCCGCCGCGTTGATGCGGAGGTGGCGATCGAACAGGTCCAGTTTTGCACCGACTTCGTATGATTTCAGCTTCTCAGGTTCGAACGAGTTCAATTCGTCCGCACGGGGGTTGAAGCCGCCCGACTTATACCCCGTCGAGAACTTACCATAAAGAAGCGCATCCGGTGTGACCTGATAACTGGCGGATGCGAGGAAGGAAATATCATCATATTTTACCGTGCCCTCTGCCGGACCGATCACTGAAGACACGCCATTTGCCTCGTTCTGAAGCAGAACCGATTTCTCGTCTTCCGTGTAACGGACGCCGCCGGTTAGCTCGAGTTTTTCCTCAAGTGCGCTCGGCTTCCAGCTGACTTGCCCGAATACGGCCTTGGATTTCGATTCCTGGCTATAGCGCGCCCGGGGGTTCAGATTGATGCCGAGATAGAGTGGCGGATTTCCCGTGCCCGCGTTCGCGTCAATGATCGCCGTAAGTTTCTGTTGGTTGTCCTCAGAGACCTGCTCCTCGAAATAATAGGCGCCCAGGACGTAGCTGAAGTCGCCTGTATTGCCGAGCAATTGCAGCTCTTCTGAAAACTGATCCTGCTTCTGCGGAGCGTTGACGCCGTTATAGGGTGTGACGGACTGAACACTCACGCCGCCTGTGACGGGGTCGAGGACCAGTCCCTTAAGATCGCCCTGGCCGCTAAGCCCCAGCACATTATCGAGCAGAAGATCGCGATAGCCGGTTATCGATTTTAGCGTAATTGCCGGGGAAACCTCCCACTCGGCAGTGAAATTGTGGCCCATGCTGCGCGTGCGCGACCGGAAATCGCCGGGAGCGCCTGGCGCCTGAAGCCCTGAATCGAGCCGCTCGTCCGCACCTACGAATTGCAGTGGTGCGCCGCCCAAATTGGGGGAATTGCCATAATATTCGAGCGCGGCGGGGCTGAGAGCCACCGTCTGAAAGAAGCCCGGGGCGCCGACACGATTGTCAAAGTCAAAGCCGTATGAGAGCTGCACATCGTTCAGGTCGGCCTTGATGGCGACGGCAACGGCGTCGGCATTCAGTGATCCGGGATCCTTGTCCGACGAGGTCAAGAGATTGTCGAAATATCCGTCGCGTTCACGGTGAAAATAGCTGATCGAAGCAGAAAAGGGCGATCCATCGGTGCGGCCTGTATCGACGCGGGCATGACCGAACCAGTCGTTACGCGAGCCGTAGCCGCCCCTCAGCGACAGGCCGAACTCGTCTTCCGGCTCCCGCGACACGAGCTGGATGGCGCCACCGGTCGTGTTGCGGCCAAAGAGAGTTCCCTGCGGACCGCGCAGAACCTCGATCCGCTCCAGATCGACAAGGTCGAAGATCGAGCCGGCGCTGCGGGCGATATAGACACCGTCGAGATAGATCCCGACCGCAGTGTCCAGACCCAGCGAAGGGTCGGTCTGGCCGATGCCGCGAATATTGATCGATGCCGCCGATAGCGAAGAGGATTGCTGGCTTATGATCAGGTTTGGTGCGACATCCGCGATCTTGTCGACCTCGGTAATATTCAGTTTCGCGATGGCACCACTGTCGAGTGCCGTGATTGCGATTGGTGTTGATTGCAGGGATTCCGACTGACGACGCGCGGTAACGACGATCTCTCCGATCTGTCCGCGGTTGACGTCCGCATTCGGCGCGGCGGGTTCGGCGGTTTCCTCGACGGGCGCAATCTGCGCATGAGCGGTGCCAGCAGAAATGACGAGCGCTATTGCGGTCGTGCAACGATAGAATAAAGCTTTTTGCAGCAGCATGATGTTATCCCCTCAAGAAAATAGCCGGCACCCGGCCGGTCGTCTTTTTGTGCCGCGACGCAATGCGAGAAACTTTTATCCCGGTCAACCATGTTCGCGTACAACACGGGCAAGATGCCTACGCATTGTGATGATTTTACAACGTTGCGTCGCTCTGGCCTGAAAAACTGCGCGATGGGACGCTTGCTCCGGTACTAACGACTTGCGCAACCATCGGCACTGGTTGCTACGCATATGCTTAATTTCAATGGTGGCGAGGATGCCGGGATCGGCTATAGATGACCCCAGGTCCGCAAAAAGATGGGTCTTTGGGAGGAACAGTAATGGCAGCAGGCCGGACGCTATCCGAGCTCGTAACTGACCGGGCGCGTATACACGTATATACGTATCAATATGAGCGCCCATCCAATCATACCCGCTCGCCGGGCCATGACCTCCTTGCACTTTGTTCCGATCTACCGCGAAGTTCCGTCGGATATTATTATACTGACAATGCGCGAAGTCGCATGATCGCTATGGGAAAGTTGATGTTCGTTCCGGCCGGCGCCTCGATCAGCGCCACCGGTCCCGGCGGCGATCGCCATTTATCCGTCTGCACCATGCCGGAGGGTTTCCTGCCAGCGAATTTCGATCCTGCGGACCAGCGCTTTCTGGCGATGTGCGGCGATGTCCGCGATACCAACATCTGGAGCGCGATGCAGCGCCTGAGCAGCGAGGCAAGCTGTCCAGGTTTTGGCAGCGATATCCTCGTCGACGGGCTCGCCACCGCCCTGCAGGTGGACATACGACGTTATTTCGAGGCGGCGAAGGTCCGGCTGAAGCAATATACCGGAACGCTCGCATCCTGGCAGTTGAAGCGGATCGAGGAGTTCGTCTACGCGGCGGAGGGTCAACGCGTCCGGATTGCGGACCTGGCATCCATTGCAGAGGTGAGCCCGGGCCATCTGGTCCGTACCTTCAAGCGCACCACCGGCCGCACCGTACACCAGTTCGTGGAGGAGGTGCGGTTGCAACGCGCCTGCATGCTGCTGCGGTCTGGCAATCAGCCGCTGAAGCAGATCGCCGCGACGCTCGGGTTCTCGTCGACGAGCAGTTTTTCTCTGGCCTTTCGCAAATCCATGGGGACAACCCCCGGACGCTTCCGCAGCGAGCAGCCCGTACTCAACTAACGGATGTGGGGAAGCGGGACGGTAGGCCGCCGTCGAACTTCCCCACCTGCTGCACGTGGTTCAGGCAGCCTGTTCGCGCTTTGGTTCGGCATAGAATTGCGAATAGAAACGCCGCCACCGGTCGATTTCGCCGTCGCCCTGGCACAGGATCGGGCGCGGTTCATAGATCTTGTGCTCCCAGATGCGCTTGTCCTGTTCCAGCTGCTTGTTGACGTCGGCGATGATCGCCGCAGCGACGCGCGCGCCAGGTCCTTCTGCCTGTTCCTTCGGCTGCGAGAAGTTGAAGCGGACATGTACCATGTCGATATCCACCGGCGTAACGGCCGCGATCAGCAGCGTTTCGGAAATGCCGGTAAAGCGGGTCCATGACTGACCCGGTCCCACGCTGACGGCGCGGATAGCACCATCCACCGTGCCGCGCGGCGTTTCCATCTTGGCGGAGATCAGCGTGCGGAGGACATGGCCGTCAAATTCGGTCTTCTGGTCGGGGAAGTCCGCCGTGCCGTGGGTGTAGCGGAAATGCGCCGTGTCGGCGCCGTTTTCGGCCATATCCTGAATGTGCACGTTGACGTGCCATTCGCGGCGCTGCCACTCCGACCAGGACGGGTCCGTGGCCTCAGGCAGCGTTTCGACTTCCCACATGGGGTCCGCGCCTTCCGGATGGTACCACGCCCAGATCAGCCGGTTACGCTCGACCACCGGCCAGGTCCGCATGCAGGGACGCTTCACCTGGGGCGGGATCGATTTGGAATAGGGGATGTCGACGACCGTTCCACGCTCGTCATAGGCCCAGGCGTGAAACGGACAAACGACGGCATTGCCTTCGACCCGGCCGCCATGACCCAGATGCGCGCCCAGATGACGGCAATAGGCGTCCAGCATGCGGGCCTGGCCGTCCTCGCCGCGCCAGAGCACCAGTTCCTTGCCGAAGTAGCGGATCGCCTTCACCTCACCGACGGCAAGATCCTCGCCATATTCGACGACGTACCAGCCAAAGGGCAAAGGAAGGGTGATGCCGCGTTCTTCTGCGCTCAGCGTGCGTTTAGCTGTAGCTGTCATCATAGCGTCTCCGGATCGATTTTCAGGATGCGCGCCGCATTGTCGCGCAGGAATTTGGGCCACACCTCGTCCTTGAAGGGAACATCGCGCAGTTCGCGGAAAATGCGTTCGAGGGAGAGGCCCGCCGGGAAATAGCCGGCATAGATGATCTTGTCGGCGCCGCGCGTGTTTGCGTAGTCGATGATCGCCTTCGGGTAGTGCTTCGGCGCAAAGGCGCTGGTCGCATAATAGAGGTTCGGGTATTTCAGCATCAGCTTTATCGCCAGATCCTCCCAAGGTTCTGCGCCATGACGCATCACGAAAACCAGGTCGGGAAAGAACCAGCAGACCTCGTCCACGCGCTCTACATGTTGCGGAAACATCGGCACGCGCGGGCCTGGCACGCCGACATTGACGAAGATCGGCAGGTCAAGCTCAACGCAGGTCGCATAGATCGGGTACATCTTGCGGTCGTCGATCGGCACCTGCGGGTTCAGGCCGCAGGGAAAGACGGACACACTGCTTAACCCGACATCATTATGCAGGCGGCGTATCTTCCGCACCTCCTCCATGCCGCGATTGGGATTGATCGGCAGGTCGAATGCGAAGCGACCGGGAAAACGCTTGGCGGCGTCGAGGACGGGGGAGCCGTCGTCAACGCCCGTCAGGGCAACCGCGATATTGTGGGCATCCATCTGCTCGATCGTATAGGCGGCATAATCGTCGACGCCCTTTGCCTTCGGCACATCCTTGAACATGTACTGGGCCGGCATCGCGAATTGATCGCGGCTTTCCTGGTCCATCAGCAGTGGCTTGAACGCTTCGTACCATTCGGAATTCGTCTCGCTGACGGGAATGCCCAGCAGGGTATCGATCACGCGAACATCTGTGGGGAACGCCATTTGGGCTACTCCTTGAACTTTGCTGCCAAAGCGCGGCGGTCCGCCTTGCCCATGGCATTCATCGGGAAACCGTCCACGCGGTGGACCGAGCGCGGTATTTTGTAGCGGGCAAGCTGGCCGCCGATATGCGCCTGAACCGCCTCCGGGTCGGGATCGCAGCCGTCTGCGGGAATGATCGCAAGGTGCAGCGTTTCGCCGAGCCGGTCGTCGGGGCGGCCAAAGGCCACGGCCTGTTCGACCTCGGGATGGCTGACGGCCGCATCCTCGACCTCTCCGCAGCCGATATTTTCGCCCCCGCACAGGACGATGTTCTTCTTGCGGTCTGAAATGTGAAGGTAACCGTCCTCGTCGATGCGGCCGAGGTCACCGGTGGCGATGTACCCGTCGTGCATCACCTCCGCGGTTTCCGCGGGGCGGCGGCAATAGCCGCGCATGGTCGTCACTCCCCCGACCAAAATCTCGCCGACCTCGCCGGGCGGGACATCGGCATATTCCTCGTCGACGATGCGCAGATCAACGATGGGCAGGGGACGACCAGTGGCCGTTGGCCGCTGTATCAGGTTCGCGCCACTAATGCCGTTCACCGAACCCGTTTCGGTCTGACCATAGCCGATGCCGACGGACAGTCCGGGAAAGCCGGCCCGCAATTCGTCGAGCAGCCGCATGCTGATGCCCTGGCCCCCGATCGACAGGAATCTAAGGCTGGAAAGATCCCGGTCCTTCCGCTCTGCCTTCAGCAGGTCCCACAGCATCGCGGGGCTTCCGGAAAAGCCACTGACCTTCTCTCGCTCCAGCAGCGTGAGAGCATCCTCTACCCGCCAGCGTTCCAGCATCACCATCTTTCCGCCGCGCCGCAGATTTGGCAGCAGGACGGCGATCACGCCGGCCGTATGGAACAGGGGGAAGACCAGCATGGCGCTGGGCTGCGACTGTGCCGCCATTTTTGCCAGCGCCGCGATATCCATGCCCGCCTGTGCGGCACCGTAAAGCGTCGCATAGTCGATAGCAGCCGCCATGTTCATCAACGCGAGATGTGAGATCAGCGCGCCCTTTGGATGGCCCGACGTACCGGACGTGAAGATAATAACACCTTCATCTTCCGGCTCCTGGATAACGGGATCCAGAGCAGGCGCCGCTGCGCTTTCGAAAAGATCCGGAAGCACCGCAGCTTTTGGAAAAACATCCGATCCGGCGGTCAGCCAAAGACGTTCGCGTACCACCGAATCGGGTGCCAGTCTGGCGACTATTTCCGGTTCGGCGATCAGGCCAGCCGATTCGGTTTCCGCTATGGCACTTGCCAGTTCGGCGGGAGAGGCCCTGTAATTGATGAGGACGGGGGTGGCGCCGAGGGCCGCGATGGCAATGAAGCCGATCACCCATTCTGGCCTGTTGTGCATGGCGACGGCGCAACGCATGCCCTGCGCGAGTCCTGCCGCCTCCAGTTCCCCCTTAAGAATGGCCGCGCGCCGCAGCACTTCCGCATAAGTCAGCGAATAATCCAGCCCCGTCAGACAGATCCGGTCTCCATGGCAGGCCGCCTCCTGAAAGATCGTGCCGAGCGAGCGGGGGGCGTTGCGAAATGCGCGCAGGCGTCGGCCGTCCAGGGTAATTTCGTGAAGTTCGAACGGCGCACCGGGGGCGGTCAGCTGATCCCTGGCGGGGTCTGGCCATGTCGAAGCAGAAATCTGCTCTTCGGAAGATGGACTTTGCATGCAGTCACTATCCCCCGACAACCGGCGAACAGCAACGTCCACAGCTCCGCTCGGCCACTTGATGATTCGATTGGAACATAGATGCGGAGATTCGAACATCCGTCGGCCACACCCGGCGACATCCTTCCCCTAGGATACTGCTTTCGCGACGCCGGCCCGTGCGGAGCAGAGAAAACAAATTCGGGTGGGGAGAGATAATGACAAATCGTGCACGGCGCATGAGTGCGCTTTCAGTTGGAACGGCAGTTTATCTGGCGCTGGCCGCGATGCCGGCCGCGGCGCAGGACGCGACAACGACACCTCAGCCAACGACACCTCAGGATGATGCGGTCATCGGCGACACCGCGGTGCAAAACCAGCAGGCCGACGATCCGTCCGTATCGCCGCAGCGCGGTGGTCTGCAGGAGATCGTTATCACTGCAGAAAAGCGCAGCGAATCGCTGCAGCGTGTTCCATTGGCGGTCAGCGCGGTCGATTCAGACCTGATCCTGCAGCGTAACATCACCTCTGCTGAACAATTGGGAGCGATCGCGCCGAACCTGACGACGACGCAGGGTCCGAATTCGACATCGCACCTGATCGTGCACATTCGCGGTATCGGCGAATCCGAGCCGATCCTGACCGCCGATGCGCCAGTCAGCGTCTACATTGATGGCGTTGTCGTAGGACGTTCCACCGGGTCGATTTTCGATATCGTCGATCTGGAACGTATCGAGGTGCTGCGTGGCCCTCAGGGGACACTTTACGGTCGTAATACCACGGGTGGTGCGGTGAATTTCATTACGCGCAAACCTTCTGAGGAATTCGGTGTTCGCGGCTTGCTTAGCTATGGCAATTATGATGCCCTGCAGGGACGCGTCACCGTCGATACCGGCAATCTGGGTGACAGTGGCATTCGCGCCACCGCATCCTATTTCCACAAGGAACGCGACGGATATGTCGACGACATAAACAGGTCGGACGATCAGGATCCGGGCGCCTATAATAATGAAGCAGCGCGCGTCGCCGTGGCGTTCGACAATGACACTGCAGTCCGCCTGAACTACACGTTCGACTGGACAAGATCCGATGCCGTTGCGCCAGCCAGCCAGTTGGCGGTCGTTGGGCCCAATCAGCTTGAATTTTTCGGCAATTCCCCGTCCTTCGGCGGAACCCCGCTTGTTGGCCCGTCGCTGGATCGCATTGACACCATCCGCTCTGAAGGCACGTTTGTGACGGACAAGACGCTCGCCCATACGTTGACGGCAGAGCTCGATATCACGCCCGATCTTATGCTGCGGTCCATTTCCGGCTACCGGGAGTGGGACAATGACACGCTCAACACCGACCTGGATGGCAATGAAGGCCTGCGTGGTCTGGTGGTAAGTCCGGGAACTCCAGGCGTGCAGCCGGTTTCGCTGTTCGGCGCGGACAAGTTTGACGAGCAGCACCAGTTCAGCCAGGAATTCAATATTCTCGGCAATATCGGCGATCGGTTCGAATATGTCGTCGGTGCCTTTTATTTCCGGGAGAAGGCGGAGGAGTCCAACCCTCAGGCCTATACGTTCGTGCTCGAGGTGCCCGGCCTCGGCCTGGGCGGCGCAAACCTGACGAACCTGCTGGAATATTCCACGATCAATGAATCGAAGGCCGTTTTCGGACAGGCTACGTTCGAAGTAACCGACAAGCTGAGCCTGATCGGTGGGCTTCGCTATACGAAGGACAAGAAAGAGCTTGAGCAAACCGGTCCGGCATCGCTGGTCCGCAATCTTGAGCGCTCTTTCGACGCGACCAATTATGCGGCGACGGTGCAGTATCAGGCCACACCAGATGTCCTCGTCTATGGCCGCGTTGCATCGGGGTATAAGGCGGGCGGCTTCAATGCGCGCTCCGTCAACTCGGGTTACGACCCCGAGGAGGTGACCAATTACGAGGCCGGTATCAAGTCGGAGCTGTTCGATCGTCGCCTGCGTCTGAACGGTACGGTTTTCTACGCCGAGTTGACGGACAAGCAGTTGAACCAGTTCCTGGCGGGAACGGGCGGCGCTGCCAGCGTCACGGTCAATGCCGGTAGCGCTAGCTTCACGGGCGTCGAACTGGAATTCGACGCGGCACCTGTCGACGGTCTCAGGATCAACGGCTCGGTGGGCTATACCGACCGGGATTTCGACACTTTCAACGTGTTCGATCCTGCTATCGGCGAGGAAGTCGATGTGTCGGACGAAGCGCAGTTCAGCTATTCTGCCAGCACGACCGCCAATCTGGGCGCGCAATATACGATGTACGATGTCATGGGCGGCGATCTTTCTGCCCGGCTCGATTACACCTATCGTAGTAAGATCAATTTCAACGTCGTGCCGCGTTTCGCCCCGTTCGATGACGACATCGCATCGGGCGGAATTGGCCTGCTGGATGGGCGGATCAGCCTGTCGAAACTGCAAATCGGCGGGGTAGATACGCAGATCGGACTATGGTCGAAGAACCTGACCAACGAGAAGTATCGCGTATCCGGGATCGATTTCGGATCGCTGAATTTCGCAACCAATACATATAGCTTGCCGCGGACGTTCGGTATCGACTTCCGCATCGAGTATTAATGGGAATGGGTGCCGAGCGCGCAATTCGCATAGCGGGCGGATCAGCCTATTTCGCTGACAGCGCGCTCGGCGTCCCCCAATTATTGGGGGCGGGGAACCTCGACTATCTGGTGTTCGATTATCTGGCCGAAGCAAGCATGGGCATGCTCGGTCGGATTCGAGAAGCGGACCCGGCCAAGGGCTATCCCGATGATTTCCTGACGGTTCACGTCGGGCCGCACCTGCATGAAATCGCTCGTCAGGGCGTCAAGGTGGTTGCGAATGCCGGCGCGCTGGACCCGCTGGGTCTGGCAAAGGCGCTGGAAGCGAAGATTGCAGAAGAGGGCCTGTCGCTGAAGGTGGCCGCCATTGGCGGCGACGAACTATTGCCGCTGGCGGATACGTTACGCACCGAGGGCGTACGGGACATGTTCACCGGCGCGCCTCTTCCCGACCGCTTGCTTACATGCAACGCCTATCTGGGCGGTTTTCCGATCGCCGAGGCGCTTGCAAGAGGCTCCGATATCGTCGTCACCGGGCGGATTGTGGACAGCGCGATCGTGCTTGGCCCGCTGATCCATGAATTCGGCTGGACCCGCGATCAGCACGATCTGCTCGCGGCGGGAACTCTGGCCGGGCATCTTCTGGAATGCAGTACCCAGATCACTGGCGGCACCTTCACCGACTGGCAGGAGGTGGATGGGTGGGACCGGATCGGCTTTCCTATCGGGGAGTGTCATGCCGACGGATCCGTCATCATCACCAAGCCGAAAGAGACCGGCGGCCTGGTAAGTGTCGGGACCGTTTCAGAACAATTGCTTTATGAGGTCAGCAACCCCGCAGATTATGTGGTCGCTGATGTTGCTTGCGACTTCAGCGATGTGCGGATCGAGGGCGTCGGTCCGGATCGCGTAAAGGTTGACGGTGCCAAGGGGCGCCCGCCCACCCCATATTTAAAGGTCAGCGCGACCTATGATGCGGGTTGGCGCACAACTGCGCTGACGCCGATTATCGGTCAGTCAGCGGGTGACAAGGCGCGGCGGCAGGCTGATGCGCTTATCGAACGCGGCCGCGCCTTGCTGCGCGGCAGCAATATGCCCGATTTCACCCGCACCTCCGCATTCGTGATCGGAGAGGAAGCGAGCTTTGGCGCGAACGCCCGTGTCACGGGTTCGCGCGAGGTCGTGCTGAAATTGTGCGTGGATCACCCCACGATGCAGGGTGCCGGTCTGTTCGCCCGAGAACAGGCATCCGGCATCACCACGATGTCGGTGGGGACGGCCATCAATCTTGCCACGACGGTCCTGCCGCTGACCGGCATTTTCGCCTGTCTGATTGATCGTACACGGTTAACCGCCACGGTTACGATGGGCGGGGAAAGCTGGGATGTCGCCGACGTAGCCGGGAAGGAAACGACTCCGCACCCGACGCCCGATCCAGCGGCGCCCGCCGCCGAAGAGCCGATGGTGGAGGTGGAACTCGTGGACCTCGCCTGGGCGCGCAGCGGCGACAAGGGCAGCCTGTTCAACGTCGCGGTGATCGCCCGCAAACCCGAATATCTTCCCTGGATCGCAGCGGCGATGGACGAGGGGGCGGTATCGCACTGGTTCGCCCATTGCGGCAGCGATGGACAGCCGCCGCGCGTTGAGAGGTTTCATGTGCCGGGCCTTTCCGCGCTGAACTTCGTTCTGCATGACTCCTTGGGCGGTGGTATCCTGATGGGCACCGGGGTCGACCCTGCGGCGAAGGGCATGGGACAGGTCCTCCTTCCATTCCCGGTCCCGGTCCCGAAATCCGTCGCGGACGGGCTAGCGTCGCGGCATCAAGCATCCGGAGCGTTATAATGAACGACTATTCCTACCTGATGAAGGGCATCCAGCAGATCGAGACGGACAGCAGCACGCTGGTCAGCTCGTCCAAATATCTGAACGATCCGCGCCTGCGCGACTGGGTGTCGACGCACCTGTTGCGGCGCAATGGGCCCGACGTCCCGACGCCATCGGATTCGATCAAGCTGGTCATGATCATGCGCGAGATCCAGGACGTCGATCACATCAACGCCCTCTTTGCCGCCGAGCGCGAAAAGAACCCGGCGCTTGATGCCTGGTTCAAGGAAGGATTTTCATCGACCTTCGAAAGAGAGGATCTCGCGGGATATGCCGAAGGCACCGTCGGCGGCACATTCTACAATCAGCTGAAGCAGAACGATCTGGAGGTCGAGATCGTCCCCCGTTTCGAACCGAAGGACGATTTCGAATATTTTCAGCTTCGCGCCGGGCAAACGCACGATCTGGAGCACATCATGGGCGCCGGTGGCTTTGACTTCATTGGTGAGCTGGTGCCCTATTATATGCGCCTGACCAACCTGTTCGTGCATATGAGCCCCGAATTGGCAGGCGAATTGTCCGCCTTTTCGATTTTCGGATCGACCCGCATCCTGACGCGGGCGGTGCTGCACTATCCCGAAACATGGCTGAGCGTGCTGGATGCTGTCGAGCGTGGTTCGAAAGTAGGCCGCGAATCCGAGCCTCTCTACTTGATGAGATATGAGGACGTCTTCGACCTGCCCATCGAGGAAGCGCGTGAAAAGCTGGGCGTTCGCGGCGCGCGCGAGGCTGATACGGCAACGCCGTCGGCTCTGTGGACCTGAATATGGTATCGACGCTGTCCTACACGGGTGCGAGCGGCCTGGAGCTTCGGGCAAGCCAGCAGGGTCCGCAGAATGGTGCCCCCGTCCTGCTGCTCCACGGCGGCGGGCAGACACGAAATGCCTGGGGCAGTTCGCTGGAGGCGCTGGCTGCGCGCGGCTTCAACGCCGTATCGCTTGATATGCGCGGACATGGCGACAGCGAATGGTCGCCCGACGGCACCTATGCGCTGGGCGCCTTCGCGGACGATCTTCGCCAGGTGATCGGAACATTCGATCAGCCACCTGCGCTGGTGGGTGCATCGCTGGGCGGCCTCGCATCGCTGCTCGCGGTGGGGGAGGCGCCGCATGCCACGGCGCGCTCAATCGTTCTGGTCGACGTGGTGCCGTGGATGGAGCCGAAGGGGGGCGAGCAGGTCGTCGGTTTCATGCGTAATACGTCCCGAGGTTTCGACACGCTGGAGGCGGCGGCGGATGCAGTGGCGGATTATCTGCCGCACCGACCACGACCGGAACGGCTGGACGGTCTGAAGCGCAACATGCGCAAGAAATCCGACGGCCGCTGGTATTGGCACTGGGATCCGGCCTTCGTCGCGCCGCAGGACGGCTGGGACATGGACGAGGTAAATCGCCGCCTGACAGAGGCTGTGCAGGCCGTGCCGGTCCCGCTGCTGCTGGTGCGTGGCACGAACAGCGAGATCGTATCGGAGGCGGGCGTCCAGCGATTCCGGGAATTATTGCCCACGGGAAAGGTCGTGGAGATCGCCGGTGCGCATCACATGGTCGCGGGTGATGACAATGATGCATTCCTGGACGCGCTGATGCCCTTCCTGGAACATGAGGGAGGAGAAGCAGTATGAGTGAGTTCGTCGCCCCCCCGCGCGAAGAAACGATGCGTCGCCTGATGCAGGGCTATGAGCGGGTGGCGCCTTTTGCCCGCGACAAGAGCTATACCGTCGCCGACCGGCTGGAGGAACGTGTTGCCGATTCCGCCGATGAGAATTTCATCCTGTTCGAGGATGAGGCGATTACCTACCGCGAGGCGAACGCGCGCGCGAACCGCATTGCGCATGCCGCAACACAGGCCGGGCTGAAGCGTGGCGACGTGGTTGCGCTGATGATGCTGAACCGGCCGGAATTCGTGCTGACATGGCTGGGCCTGGCAAAGGCAGGGATCGTTACGGCGCTGTTGAATACCAGTGCGACGGGTCCGGTGCTGGCGCATGCCCTGCGCCAGGTAAAGGCGAAGGCGGTGCTGGTAGGGTCTGAACTTGCCGAGCCGATCGCAGATCTGAGCGAGGAAGAGCGTCCCGCCCTGATCTTCGAACAGTCGGAAACGGGCGAGGACCGCAGCGATAATGGCTGGCGTGACTGGAACGCGGCCGTCGAGGCCGTGGACGACAAGGATCCCGACCCTGCCGTGCGCGACGGCATCGTGATGTCGGATCCCCTCTATTATATCTTCACGTCCGGCACGACCGGCCTGCCCAAGGCGGCCCGCATGAGCCACATGCGTTTCCTGAATGCGGGGGAGATGATGGCGGGCCTGATGGGCTTCGGCAAGGAGGACACGTTCTACTGTTTCCTGCCGCTCTACCATGGCGCTGGCGGAATGGTCGTGCCCTCGGTGGCCCTGGCGGAGGGGCGTCCGTTTGTCTTGCGCCGCAAGTTCAGCCGGTCTGGTTTCTGGGAGGACGTGAAACGTCACAATATCACCGCGACCTATTATATCGGCGAGGTCATCCGCTATCTGCTGGCGACGCCGCCCGCACCCAATGACCGCGACCACAGCCTGCGCGTGATGTGCGGCGCCGGGTTGAAATCCGAAGTCTGGACCGCCTTTGTAGAGCGCTTCGGTATCGAGAAGATCATCGAGGGGCTTGGGTCGACCGAGGCCAATTACGGCATCACCAACGTCGACAATCGCGTCGGCTCGGTCGGCCGACTTCCCTATCCGGAGGCGACGAACATCCGCATCCTGAAATGGGATATGGAGGCCGACGATCATGCCCGCGACGCCGATGGAAATGTTATAGAGGCTAAGCCGTATGAAGTGGGTGAGCTGGTCGCGGAGGTCCTGGGCGGCAATGGGGTCGGTGGCTTCTTTGAAGGATATACGTCCGAGGAGGCAACCGAAGCAAAGCTGATCCGCGATCTGTTCAAGCCCGGCGATGCATGGTTCCGCTCAGGCGACTTGGTTCGTTTCGACGAGGAGGACTATTTCTTTTTCGTCGACAGGGTGGGCGATACCTTCCGCTGGAAGAGCGAGAATGTCGCGACGCTGGAAGTTGAAACGGTATTGTCCGATTTCCCTGGGCCGTCGATCGTGAACGTCTATGGCGTCAAGGTGCCGCAGACGGAGGGCCGGGCCGGTATGGTATCGCTGACCTATGCGGATGCGACCGATTTCGACCCGGAGGCTTTCTATCGCTTCGCGGAGGAGCATCTCGCCCATTATGCGGTGCCGGTATTTGTCCGCATTTCGGCCGCGCCGGAAATGACCACCACTTTCAAATTGCGAAAAGTGGAATTGCAGCGTGAGGGATATGACCCTGCGCAAGCCGGCGACGACGTGTTGTTCGTCGCCGATCCGGAAGCACGCACCTATCAACCAGTCACCTCCGAGACGCTCGAGCGTCTCGGCATTTCCCCCTTCGAAGGAGCGCAATGATGGACGTCGATTACACGACCGAGCAGAAGGCCTTGCGGAAGGAATTCCGTGAATATCTTGACGGAATCATGACCGACGAAGTGCGCGAGGCCACTCGTGACGCGGAGAGCGGCCCCGCCTACCGCGCAGTCATAAAGCAAATGGGTGAAGACGGTTGGCTGACGCCCGGCTGGCCCGTTGAATATGGTGGTCGCGGCCTGGACCCCTTGACGCAGAAGATCCTCTTGGAAGAACTGGTGCTGGCAGAGGCGCCGTTCCCCTTCGTCACCGTCAACACGGTGGGCCCTGCGCTGATGCGGCTGGGTACGGAACAGCAGAAGGCGGACATCCTTCCGCGTATTGCGGCTGGCGAACTGATCTTTGCCATCGGTTATTCAGAGCCGGGTGCAGGCACCGACCTTGCCAGCCTGAAGACCCGCGCCGTGCTGGATGGCGACGAGTACGTCATTAACGGGCAGAAGATCTTCACCAGCGGTGCCGAGGGCGCGGACTTTGTGTTTCTTGCCGCACGTACAGACCCCGACGCGCCGCCGCACAAGGGCATTACGATCCTGATGCTGGACACGAAGGCGCCAGGCTTTTCGGTCTCCCCCATCTGGACGGTGGGCGGTTTCCGCACGAACGTCACCTATTATGAGGATGTGCGCGTACCCGCGAATATGGTCATTGGCGAAGTGAACGGCGGTTGGCGCCTGATCGCGGAGCAGCTCAACCACGAACGTATCGGTCTTGCCGCCTTAACCTACGGCGCAAATGGCTGCTTTGATCAGGTCACGGCGTGGGCGCGGGAGACAAAGGCAGGCGATGGAAAGCAGCTGATCGACGTACCCTGGGTACAGTCGGCGCTGGGTGAATCCTATGCCCTGCTGCGTGCGGTCGAGGTGATGGGCAATCGCGTTGCCGCTCAGGTATCGCAGGGTTCGACCCGTGCGGATCTCGCCAGCGGCCTGAAGGTCTTTGGCACTGAAAGCGTCATCAAGGTGATGCGTTTGCTGCTCGACGTGCTTGGCCCGGCGGGTCTGGTGCGTGACGGGTCCGCGGGTGCGGTGCTGCGCGGCAGGATCGAGCGTGAATATCGTAAGTGCCAGATCAACACCTTTGGCGGCGGCACCGCCGAGGTGCTGCGGGACATGGTGGCGCAGGTCGGCCTTGGCATGCCGCGGGGTGCGCGCTGATGACTGACGACAGCTTGCTGGCACAGGCCCGCGAATGGGTTGGCCGTGCCGCCAATCAGCCGGCGACGGCGCGCGACCCGGTGAACGTGCCGATGATCCGTCGCTGGTGCGAAGCGATGGGCGAGACGAATGCGATATATTTCGACGAGTCCGCCGCACAGGCCGCCGGTCATCCGGGCATCGTCGCACCGCCGGCGATGTTGGAGGTTTGGACGATGGCACCCTATCGGCCCGGTGGGCGCACCGCCGAGGAGGGTATGGCGGTGCTGAACCTCTTTGACGAGGCGGGCTATACCGGCGTGGTCGCCACCAATACGCGCCAGGAATATGATCGCTATCTGGTGCCGGGGGATGTCATTACCTCGACGCCGATCGTGGACGATGTTTCCGATGAAAAGCGTACCGCGCTGGGCATCGGGCATTTCGTGACACTGCGTTATGAATTCACAGATGCCTCGGACGAGCGGGTAGGGCGGATGACGTTCCGCGTCCTGAAGTTCAAGCCGAACCTGGCACAGCCGAAAGCGGAAGCGACGGAAGAGGGCGGCGAGAACAAATTCCCGCATCCCCGTCCGGCAATCACGCATGACAATGCCTTCTACTGGGAGGGTCTGTCCAATCGTAAGCTGTTGTTTCAATCCACGGATGGGCGTCTTCGCCATCCGCCGGGGCCGATGGACCCGGTCAGCGGCTCGCTGGAGTTCGACGTCGTTGAATCCAGTGGTCGCGGGACGATCCACAGTTTCGTCGTGATGCACCAACCGCGTCTGCCTGGCTTCGAATATCCCCTGCCGGTGGTGCTGGTAGAGCTGGAAGAGGGCGTGCGCCTGGTCGCCAATGTCCTCGATGCCGACCCGAAAGAGGTGGAGATCGGCCGCAAGGTTGAGGTCGACTTTGTCGAGGTCGAACCCGGCTACATTCTGCCCGCCTTCCGTCTTTCCTGAGGAATTTTAAATGGATTTCACCCTTTCCGATGATCAGCGCGAATTGCGCGATCTGGCGGCGCGCATCCTGGGCGATGCCACCAGCGATGAAGCGCTGCGCGATTTCGCCGCTGGCGACGAACCCTATAATGCTGATCTATGGCGTACGCTTGCGGAAGCGGGCCTGCTCGGCCTCGCCATTTCGGAACAGGCGGGTGGCCTTGGCCTGGGCGTCGTGGATCTCGGCCTGTTGCTCGAGGAGCAGGGCCGTACCCTGGCACCCCTGCCGCTGACGCCGACCATCGCGATGGCCGCCACGGCGATCGACCGCCACGGCAGCGCTGAGCAGAAAGATGCTTGGCTGCCCCGCGTCCTTGCCGGTGACCTGCTGATCACTGCGGCGGTAGAGGAGGTTGGCAATGTCGATCCTCACGCCCCGATGACAAAGGCGACGGCGGACGGCAATGGATGGCGCCTTTCGGGCGTCAAGACGGCGGTTCCCTATGCCGCTCAGTCCGCAGCGATCCTTGTTACCGCTCAGGCTGAAACGGGTCCGGCACTGTTTCTGATCGAACCCGACGCAAGCGGAGTGAGCATCGAAGCGCAGACGGGCACGAATGGCGAGCCGCAGGGTCTCCTGACGCTGGACGATGTGTCCATCTCTGGCGACGCGCTAATCGGTAATGTCGAAGATGGCGCGAAGATCGTTGCTGACCTGATCGCCCGCGGCCAGGTCGCCCTTTCTCAGCGCCAGGTCGGCGTTGCCGCAGAGGCGCTGCGCCGGACCGCTGAATATTCCAGCGGTCGCATTCAGTTCGGCAAGCCGCTCGGTTCCATGCAGGCAGTGCAACAGCGCGCCGCCGATGCCTTTATCGATGTAGAGGCGATGCGGTCCACGTCGCTGCTGGCGGCATGGCAGCTGGACCGCGACGAGCTGAAACCGGCGGATATTGCCAGCGCCAAATATTGGGCAGCGATGGGTGGCCATCGTGTCGTCCATACGGCGCAGCATCTGCACGGCGGCATGGGGGCAGACATTACCTATCCCATCCATCGTTTCTTTCTGAATGCGACGCAGATCGGCGAGACGCTGGGTGGCGCCAATCCCATGCTGTCCGTCATTGGCGCGGCCATTGCGGATGAACGCGCGGAGACACTGACATGAGCAATCAGATTGTGACCATTTCGGACATCGCCGTCGGCCAGTCACTTCCCGAACTGGTGGTGCCGATCACCGCCTCGGCCATCGTCGCGAGCGCGATTGCGACCAATGATTTCGAGAATGTGCACCACGATAAGGCGGCGGCGCAGGCCACCGGCGTGCCCGACATCTTCATGAACATCCTGACCACCAACGGGTTCGTACAGCGTTTTGTCAGCGACTGGTGCGGCGCTGCGGCGCGTATCGACAGTGTTGATATCAAGCTTGGCGCGCCAAATTTCGTTGGCGATACCATGAAATTGACCGGCGAAGTCACCGAGGTTCAGGGCGACAAGGTCGAAGTGCGTGTCAGCGGCCGCAACGCGATCGGCGAACATGTCGGCGCGACGGTGAAATTGAACTTCGGAGGTGCGGCATGAGCGGAACTCTATCCGGAAAGGCCGCAATCGTCGGCATTGGCGCGACCGAATTTTCCAAGAATAGCGGCCGATCCGAATTGCGCTTGGCCGTAGAGGCAATCACCACGGCTCTGGAAGATGCCGGCATCGACCGCGAAGAGGTGGATGGCCTGTCCACTTTCACGATGGACAATAACCCCGAGATCGAGGTTTTTCGTAACATCGGTGGCAAGTCGCTGAAGTTTTTCAGCCGCGTTCACTATGGCGGCGGAGCGGCTTGCGCGCCGATCATGCAGGCGGCGATGGCCGTCGCGACCGGCGTTGCAGAGGTGGTTGTTTGCTATCGCGCCATGAACGAGCGGTCGCAGTACCGTTTTGGCAGCGGTTACACGCCGCCGCCCGTGCCGAACGCGGAATCCGCCCATTACGGCTATTATGTACCATTCGGCTTGCTCTCGCCCGCATCATGGGTCGCCATGGCGGCGCAGCGCTACATGTACGAAAGCGGCGCGACGTCGGAAGATTTCGGACGTGTGTCCGTTGCTTGCCGGCGCCATGCCGCCAATAATCCGAATGCCTGGTTCTACGAACAGCCCATTACGCTGGAGGAGCATCAGCAATCGCGCTGGATCGTGGAGCCGCTCCACCTTCTCGACTGCTGCCAGGAATCGGACGGTGCGCAAGCGATCGTCGTCACGAGCGCCGAACGCGCGAAGAAACTGCGCCAGCCGCCCGCAATCATTCGGGCAGCCGCACAGGGGGCAGCGGACGACCAGCAGATGATGACCAGCTATTATCGAGAGGACATAACCCGCTTGTCGGAAATGGATCTGGTTGCGGAGCAGCTTTATGCACAGGCGGGCGTCAAGGCCGCCGATATCCGCACGGCAACACTGTATGACCACTTCACGCCTTATGTCCTTACACAGCTCGAAGCATTTGGCTTTGCGCCAAAGGGTCAGGCAAAGGAGTTCGTGCGAGAGGGCAATCTGGAAATCGGCGGACGGCTGCCGGTCAACACGAACGGTGGCCAGCTTGGTGAGGCATATATTCACGGTATGAACGGCATTGCCGAAGGTGTGCGCCAGGTACGCGGGACGTCGGTCAATCAGGTGCCGGGGGACGGCCCCGTGCTTGTGACGGCGGGGACGGGCGTTCCGACCAGCGGTCTGATATTGGGCCCCGCTTGACCCTCCGCGAGCGTCTATTCGTCGGCGTCCTGATGACCGGGTCGGCGACGACCGCGCTTGTCCTGGTGGTGCTGATCCCGGTGCTGCCGATGCTCGCCGAATCTTTCGGTGGCGGCAGTGAGGGCGCGCAATTATCTCAGGCGGTGATGACCTCTCCGGCGCTGGGATTGATCGCGGGCGGTTTCCTCAGTGCGGCTGCGGTAAAGGCGGTGGGTACCTTCCGCCTGTTGCTGGCGGGCCTCGCGCTCTATGGGCTTGCAGGCACGGCTGGCCTGTATGTTTCGGGCGCGCCGCTTATGCTCGGCTCACGGTTCCTGCTGGGCGTTGCGGCGTCTTTCGTCGGCATCGGGACGACCGCACTGATCGCCGCACGTTATGAGGCCGTAAAGCGGGCGAAGCTGCTAGGTATCAAGGGGGCCCTGGGTTCCGTCGGCGGAATAAGCGGCATCCTCCTTGGCGGCGAACTCGGCTCGTTAGGGGGCTGGCGGCTGCCCTTCGCGGTTTACGGCTTCGGCTTTCTGTTGCTCGCGCTGCTATTCATTGCGCGTGGAAAGGCGACGCAGCCTGCGCCTGTTGCCGTTCCACCACCGGGCACGGCAATGAAGCCGGATGCGAGCCTGCTGTCGCTGTGGCCATTCTATCTGGTTATCGTGGTTTTCGGCGTCGTGCTGATGATGACGACGACACAATTGTCCTTCCTGCTGGATGAAATCGGTATCGATGAACCATCGCAGGTAAGCCGTATTGCGGTGATGGCGTCAGTCGGGGCGATGATCGGCGGCTTCGGCTATGGGCGGCTTGCTGCATGGATCGGGCTTGAACGTATTTTCCCTGTCGCGTTCCTCAACTGGTCGCTGGGCCTTGGATTGCTCGGCTTCGCACAAACCCCGTTGGCGGCGACCATTGGGTGCGTGATTACCGGTATTTCGGCGGGGCTTTATATGCCCCACATGATCTCCACCCTGGCGGTGAAGGCGGATGACAAAATCCGTGATCGCGCCATCGCGATGCTTTATTCAGCGATCTTCCTGGGCGATTTCCTGAACCCGTTCGTTGTCGAACCGATGAGCGTCGCCCTGACGCGGCACGGCGCTTTCCGGGCGGTGGCGGCCTTCACCTTCTTATCGTTCCTATTCACGCTATATCGCTACATGCGGCGCCGGAACTGAAAACCTAAAAACCCACCCGCCACCGTGGGGCGGGGTGGGTCTTTGGAGGCATGGAACAGGGTGGCGGCGTGTCAGGCGGGCAGGGCGGTGTTGATGATTTGCGCCTGCGTATATTCCTCAAAACCCGCCTGGCCGCCCTCGACACCAATGCCGGATTGCTTTGCACCACGGAACGGGATGCGGGGATCGATTGCCATCAACTGATTGATCCAGACCGTGCCGGTCGACAGGCGCTGGGCGATTTGCGTCGCCCGCGCGACGTCCTTGCTCCAGATCGTCCCGCCCAGGCCGTAGGGCGTGGCGTTGGCGCGATCGACCAGGTCGTCAATGTCGGTATATTTCAGCACTGGCAGGACGGGGCCGAACTGTTCTTCCCTTACCAGCAGGGCGTCGTCGGCAATGTCGCGCACGATGGTGGGCGGGATGAAATAGCCCGGCCGATCCAGCGCCTTGCCGCCCGCGATGATGCGGGCATGCCCCCGCGTTTCATCCAAAAGCGCGGAAACCTTTTCGAACTGCTGCCGGTTCTGGATGGGACCGATCTGCGTTCCCTGCCGGGCGCCATCGTCGACGATAGCCTCCTCCGCCAGCCGCGCGAGTTCGGTGCAGAACTCGTCGTAAATCGCCTCCGGCACATAGACGCGCTTGATGGCAACGCAGATCTGGCCGGCGTTTCGCATTGCCCCGTTGAACACCTGTTGCGCCGTCTCGATGGGGTCGACGTCGTCGAGGACGATGGAAGCATCATTGCCGCCCAGCTCCAGCGTTATGCGTTTCAGGCCGGCCGCTGCTGACGCCATCACCTTCCGGCCGGTCTCTGTCGAACCGGTGAAGGACACCTTGTCCACCTCTGGGTGAGAGGAAAGCAGCGCCCCCAAGTCGTTTTCGTCGCAGATCAGATTGACCACACCGGCCGGCAGAATGTCTCGGCACACTTCCGCGAACAACAGCGCGGTGAGCGGTGTTGTGGGCGCTGGTTTTATAATGATCGTGTTGCCAGCGACCAGGGCGGGCGCAAATTTGTTCGCCAGCAGGATGACCGGAAAATTCCATGGCACGATGGCCGCGACCACGCCCAGCGGCTTGCGATATTCGACTGCCTGCTTTCCACCGCCATCCAATATGGTTTTTGGCTCATGCCGCATCTCCGAAAATGCGCGCAGCACATTGATGGTGCCCTTCATTTCGCCCGTTGCCTGGTCTAGCGGCTTTCCCTGTTCTTCGGTCAGCAGGGATGCGAATTCTGAAATGCGCGCTTCGATGGCGTCGGCGATCGCGGCGATCTTTTTGCCGCGTTCCTCGATCGGCGTCGCAGCCCAGGCGGCAAACGCGCGACGCGCCGCGGCGACCGCCAGTTCCAGCTGCGCCTCATCCGCCTTTGGGCATTGTGCGAACGCTTCACCGGTTGCCGGATTGATGACGTCGAATGTGCTGGCGCCCGGTACTGGCTGACCATCGATGGTAAGGTGGTATTCGCGTTTCATTTTCGAATTCTCCGTCGAGGGGCGACAGGCCCTGGCATTGTTACACAAAACCCGACCGTCGCTTTTACGCGACCGCCGATGCTCGCGAGGTCTGCTCTTCCGCCTCGGCAGTCTCCAGACCCATCAGCGTTGCGGCATTGGTGCCGATCAGGCGCCGGATATCATCATCGTCATATTCCAGATCGATCAGCATCTGGATGACATAGCGCAGCCCCTCGACCGGTGTCGGATTGCCGACCTGTCCCAGATCGGAGCCGATGATTGTGTTGGGAACGCCGCCCGCTTCGATCAGGCCCTTCAGGCCCTCCGCGGTGTAATTCTTTCCCTGCACGCCGGCCCACATGCAGCAGCTATGCTCCAGATAGGCACCCATTGAGGCGAGTTCGCCCAGATCGGCGTGGTTCGCGTCGATCAGAAAGCTGGGGTGATTCACCAGAAGGCGGGTAACACCGCGTTCCTTCGCTTCGCGGAACAGGGGCCAGATTTCGCTGATGTGCAGATGGCCCGCCGACAGGACGGCGTCATATTCGGCGATCTGGTCGAGGATCTGCTTTACCTCGTCCTTCAGCGCGCCGCGCTCGTCGATCACGGTCAGCATGGTCGGGTCGAGCATTTTCTCCTTGGTGGGAAGGAACTGCTTCCGATGGGAATGGCGAATGTGGTTCGCCGCGGAAAAGGTCGGCATCCACACCAGTCGCGCGCCCAGCTTGAATCCATGTTCGACCGCATAGGGGTTGAGGCCACCCGTTGTATTGTTCAGCGGCACGCCGCTCAGCAATTTGACCTTTCCCGGCATGATCTCGTCCAGCAGGGCCGCGACCGGCGTGACCGAGTAATAATGATCCTTGAACAGGATTGCGCGCAGGCCGGCGGCTTCACCTTCCTTGATGGCCTCGACATGGTTCAGCCGGCGGGGCATCACCGACGGGCCGGAATGGCAATGCAGGTCGATGGCGCCCTTCAGCAGGTTTTCGATGCGGTCGGTCATTGGTCGGAGTCCTGTGTTTTGGTCGTGTCCTCTGGCATTGGATATTCATCCGCGTTCAGCACCCAGCCCGGCTTCATTGAGAAGTCCATGCGCGGCGGGCAAAAGACATCCAGCAATCTGTTCAGTCCGGGGGCGATGCCCTGCGACGTATGCGTCGCGGGTGGCGGAATGACCGCCACGGACGGGGCGGCGATATGTTCATGATCGTCGTCCAGCCATTTTGTGGAATCACTGATCCAGGGCCAGCGCAGATGGTGGATGTAATCACCGTCCAGGGCAATGGAATATTGTTCGAAATCATCATGATGGTGCGGCGAAAGATTGTCCGCCGCGCGGGGACCGACGCGTCCGTCGCCGAAATTCACCATGATTGTGGAGCCCCGATACAGACGGCCAAAGCGGCCCTCCTCTCCCGGGATGCTGCCGGAATAGACGCGCACCTTGCGGCCGCCGACGGGGTCAGGCCAAGGCTGGAATTCGGCGACATTGGGATCGGGCTGCCTGTAGGCGGCGGCATTCACGCAACGCTCCGCCAGGTCAGTGGACCGGGTCGTGAAAAGGCGCAGCATCCGGCCACCCTTCCGTACCGTGACGCGGCTGTCGCCATCAGGTACAAAAGCGACGGCGCGGCCGCTCATGACGCTGGTTTCGCCCTCGAATTCGATTTCCAGTTCCGCACCCTCGTCCGGCAGGACGATTGCATATTCGTCGAGCTGCCCTATCCGCTCCAGAACGGCTCCATCCCCAACTTCGCTATACGCGACGATCATGGTCTGACCGCGCGCATACCATGTGCGTGCGAATGAAGATGTTTCCTGGGGATCCGTGTCGTAGAACGGTGCATAACTGGCGGACTGAAAACTTGTCGCAGCAGGTTTGGCAGCGCTCGTCGTGAGACTCGTCCGCAAATCGTTGCGACCGTACATAAAATCCTCTCCCAAGCGCTGTGCTGTTCTTGCCAGCCTTGGTCCAGACTATCCGGGGGGCAGCTATGGGTCCAATTCCTTCCCAAAGGCAGGCCGATACCTCATCGTTATCAAAACTTATTCTCGTGTATCCATATCTGGCTACTATCGAAGTGCTGTAGAAACGGCATTGGACATATCGGTCCGCGGCGGGAAATTGCGGTCGGCGTCACACAAGAACGCGGATTTGGGGATAGGAGAGCTGGATTGATGGCGACGGTGCAGAAGCAGGACGCGGACACCCCACGGCAAGCGGCGCAACGTGGCCTGACGCGGCTGTTTCGTCCCGGCTCGATTGCCATTGCGGGCGCTTCGCCTGATCCCAAGACGATGGGCGGCGCGATCCTCGCCAATTGCGACCGTTTCGATTTTGACGGGCCTGTCCACCTGATCAGCCCGACGCGCAGCGAGATCGCCGGTCGCCCCTGCATTCCGTCTGCGGATGAACTGCCACAGGGTGTCGATGCCGTGGTTCTCAACATTCCGCAAAAGGCCATTCTGGACGCGGCGCGGGCCTGCGCAAACAGGGGCGTCGGCGGCCTCGTCATATTCGCATCCGGCTTTGCTGAGGCGGGTGAAGAGGGGCTTGCCGTCCAGGAGGAGCTTGCCAGTATTTGCCGGGGGGCGGGGATGGCGATGCTGGGGCCGAATTGCCTCGGCTATGTCAATTATCTCGACGGAGCTGCCCTCAGCTTTGAACCCCTGCACCCGATGCCCGTCGGACAGCGGCGCAATGTTGCCGTCATCGCGCAAAGCGGTGCTGTCTCTTCGGCCATTCGCGCGGCCATGCTGGGGCGCGGCGTGGCCGTCTCTTTGGCGGCAGCCACCGGAAACGAAGCGGTTTCGAAGACGAGTGATGTCATCGATTTCATCGTTCAGGAGCGCAGCGCCAACGCCATTGCGATCTATGCCGAACAAATTCGTGAGCCAGCGGCGTTCCTGGCCTCCGCTATCGGGGCGAGAAACGCCGGCATCCCAGTTGTGGTTCTGCATCCGGGCCGTAGCCGCCGTGGACGCGAAGCGGCCCAATCCCACACGGGCGCGATGGTCGGCGATCATGCATTGATGCGTACGGCGGTCGAGAACGAAGCTGTCGTCGTGGTCGATACGATGGACGAACTGCTGGATACGGTTGCGCTGCTCCACCGCTTTCCAAAGCCGGCGACCGGCGATCTGGGGATTATCACGAATTCCGGCGCGGTGCGGGGGATGAGCTTTGACTTCGCGGAGGATGTCGGTCTGACGCTGGCGCCGATGACGGACATGACGCGGGAGCGTATCGCCGGATTGCTCCCCGCCAATATGGAAATCGACAATCCCCTCGACATCGGCACGACAGGCTATGCTGACGCCACGATTTTCCGCACGACCACGGCCGCTATGCTGGCGGATGAGAAGGTCGGCGGCTTGTTGCTGTCGGTGACGGGCGGCGGCCCCGCGCAGCAGCGGGCCAAGGCCGACGCCATCGTGCCGGAGGCGCTGACCTCCTTAAAGCCGGTCGCGGTGGCGGTCATCGGCGATGAATCGCCACTCGACCCCGATTTTCGCGCGGCCATGATTGAAAGCGAAACGCCGCTATACCGCTCGCCAGAGCGCGCGATGCGAGCCTTTGCGGCGGCTTCGCGCTATGCCGATGCGCTGAAGGGTGCGGACGATCGTACCCCACCCGCCACGGGCCTATCAGCTTGGCCGGCTGCGGGCGTTAAGCCGGAATATGTCGGCAAGGCGTTTTTGCGTGATCTGGGTATTCGGGTGCCGGACGGAAAACTGGTCAAGGATCGGGACACTGCCCGCACCGTAGCTCAGGAAATAGGCTATCCCGTCGTGTTGAAGGCGCAGGCGGCGGCTCTGTCGCATAAAAGCGACGCGGGCGGCGTTATCCTGAATATTGGCGACGAGGCGGCATTGCTGGCGGCATGGGACCGGCTGATGGCGAATATCGGCACGACCGAGATCGACGGTGTTCTGGTCGAGCGGATGAGCGCGCCGGGCGTCGAGATGATCGTCGGAGCTCGCCACCATGCCGAATGGGGCGCATCTCTGCTGGTCGGCTTGGGGGGTGTGCTGACAGAGGCGCTCGACGCGACGATCCTGCTGCCTGCCGATATCTCTCATGCGCGGGCAATCGATCGCATTCGCGGCCTTCGTGGCGCCCGCCTGCTCGAGGAGTTCAGGGGCCGGAGCGCCCGCGACGTGGAGGCCGTGGCAGATGCAGTGGTGCGCCTTGGCGCGGCCGTGCGCGCACCCATCGGCATAGAGGAAATCGAGATCAACCCGTTGATGGTCTACGGCGTGGGCGAGGGCGTGACGGCATTGGATGCCCTTGTCGTAACCCGCTGACCCGCCTCGCAAGAACAAAGTCATGGAAGGAACAAACGGCATGAACGACAGCGCACCAATACCGGGAGGGGACAATGTCCTCGTAGAATTCGAGGACGGCATCGCCTGGGTCTATTTGAACCGCCCGGAGAAGCGGAACGCCATGAGCGTCGATCTGGCGCGTGACATGAACCGGGTGCTCGACGAGCTGGAGCTTGACGACCGTTGCGGCGTGATCGTGCTTTCCGGCAAGGGCAAGGCCTTTTCGGCGGGCATGGATCTGCAGGGATTTTTTAGAAACACCGACGCCGTTTCCGATGTCGAGCGGCATCGCGCCTATCGCGAAACGCGGGCGTGGCAGTGGCGCACCCTGATGCACTATGCGAAACCGACCATCGCGATGGTGCACGGCTATTGCTTCGGCGGCGCCTTTACCCCCCTCATTTGCTGCGATCTGGCCGTGACGGCGGACGATGCCACGTATGGATTGTCAGAAATCAACTGGGGCATCATCCCGGGCGGCGTGGTGTCAAAGGCAATCGCAACGGTCATGGGCGACCGTGAAGCGATGTATTACGTCATGACCGGAGAGAAGTTCGACGGTGTCCGCGCCAAGGAACTGGGCCTGGTGAACGAATCCGTACCTGCGGATCGACTTGTCGAGCGGACCCGGGAACTTGCCAAGGTGCTTCTGGAAAAGAACCCCACCGTGCTGCGCCAGGCGCGCATGGCATATAAATATTCCCGCTATCTCGATTGGGAACAGGCGGCGGAATATCTGACGGCGAAGGGCGACCAGACCACGTTCGTGGACACCGAAAAGGGCCGCGACAAGGGCATGAAGCAATTCCTGGATGAAAAGACATACAAGCCCGGCCTAGGCCATTATCATCGCGATGCGGAGGCAGAGCAGTGAAGCGGCCCAGCGGCAAGCGCGGAGATGAACTGAGCGAGGTTGTTCCCGCATTTACGGAGATGACCGACCGCATTTTATATGGTGAGGTGTGGGAAAGGGAGGGACTGGCCAAGCGTGACCGGTCGCTCTTGACCATTGCCGCTCTTGCCACCGCAAACCGGCACCAGCAGCTGGAGGCGCACATCGGCCTCGCGCTCGACAATGGCGTAACGAAGGAGGAACTGGGGGAGGCGATCCTTCATCTCGCCTTCTACGCATCCTGGCCTGCATCGGTCACTGCATCGCGCATTTTTCTTGAGGTGGTGAAGAAGCGCGAAGCCGCCGATTGAGCGGCGGGCGGGCATTCCGGTTAGCCGGTCACCCCGCCCGCCTTTTCGACCTGCGACAGGTGGTGGTCGGTGTTTCCGAACATCATCTCCAGCACTGTCAGCCGCTGAAAATAGCGTCCGGCGGGATATTCCTCGGTCATGCCCATGCCGCCGTGCAACTGGATCGCCTGTTGACCGACGAAGCGTGCCGCGCGGTTCACCAATGCCTTTGCGGCCGCTACGTTGCATGATCTGTTGGCCGCGTCCTTGCGCTGAGCGGCAACCGCGTGAAATGTCATGGATTTTGCCTGCTCGATTTCGATCAGCATGTCCGCCGCGCGGTGCTGCAACGCCTGAAAGGATCCGATCGACACGCCGAACTGCTTACGCGTCTCCATATATTCGACGGTGATTTCCAGCAGTCGATCCATTGCCCCGACCATTTCTGCGCAAACAGCGGCAATGCCCTCGTCAATGGCGCGGGCGAGGAGTGCGCCGTTCTTGGTCGGATCTCCAATGGCTGCGTCCGCGGGCAGGTAAGCGCCGTCAAAGGCAAAATTGGCAACGCGACGCCCGTCCGGCGTGCGCATAGTTTTGATTTTCACGCCATCACTGTGGGGCGGCACGAGAAACAGGCCGATGCCATCTGCCATTCGGGCAGGGCAAAGCAGCCACACGGACGCATCTGCGTCGAGCACGGCCGTTTTCTGGCCGCGTAAACGCCAACCTTGCGCCATGGGATCAGCCTTGGTTTGGGGCGCATCCCAGTGCCAGCCGCTATTCGGTTCCCACAGGCACAGGGCGACGCGGTCTTGTCCTGAGATTATCCGGGCGAGCAAATCGTGCGCCCGTTCACCGCCCGCTTCCGACAGGACACGCCCTGAAAGAAGGGGCTGCAACAAGGGCGCCTCCGCCAGATAGCGTCCATAGGCAGTGAAAGCGATCATCACTTCTTCGGCACCGCCATATCCGCCATGCGCCTCAGGCAGGCTGAGCGCCGGAAGGCCAAGGTCGCAATAATCCTGCCAATGTGAAATCGGATCTGCGGCAGCCGCTTGGGCGTGCCCCGCCATCATCCGGTCAACGCTGTCGGAAAGCATCTGCTGTTCTTCGCTCAACCCGAAGTTCATGTGCGCTTCCCCAGTCCCAGCACAGCCTTGGCGAGGATGTTGCGCTGGATCTCGTTGGAACCGCCAAAGATCGAATATTTGCGAGAGCCGAAATAGGCGGAAACGATAGCAGATCGTTCACTGCCCTCCTCCGTGAGAGGGTCGCCTCCCTCCAAACTGGCGCCATTGCACATGGCTTCCGGCCCCATGGTGTCCAGCAGCAGTTCCGAGGCCCGTTGCAGCATTTCCGCTCCTTTCATTTTCAGGATCGACGTTTTCGGGTCCGGGCCGGCTGAGCCCGTGTCACCAGCGCTGCCCTCGTCGATCACGCGCATCTGAGTGATGGAAAGAGCCTGCAGCTCTATTTCCGCCCAGGTCAGCCGCCTGCGAAAGGCGGGTTCATCGATTCGGCAGCCTCTGCTTTGGGTTTGGCTCGCCCGCGCTCGTATGCGGGCCAGCCGACGGCGGGAAAAGCCAACATTGCCCATCGATGTCCGCTCCTGACCCAGCAGATATTTGGCGTAGTCCCAGCCTCTGCCTTCCTCTCCGATTAAATGCTCTGCGGGAACGTGGACATCGTCCAGAAACACTTCGTTGATGTGGTGAATGCCGTCGATCGATCGGATGGGCCGGACTGTTATCCCGGGGCTGTTCATCGGCATCACCATCATGGAAATCCCCTGCTGCTTGCGCTCCTCCCGCGAGGTGCGAACCAGACAGAAGATCCAGTCGGCATGCTGGGCATAGGTGGTCCAGGTCTTTTGGCCATTGACCCGATAGCCATCGCCCTCGCGAACCGCACTGGTTTTCAGCGATGCCAGATCGGAACCGGCATCCGGCTCTGAAAAGCCCTGGCAGAACCACATGTCCAGATTGGCGATCGCAGGGAGGAATCGGCGCTTCTGCTCCTCACTGCCGAACGCCGCGATGACGGGGCCGATCAGGGCGACATTGAAGGGCAGCGGTCGCGGCACCCCCATGCTGTCGATTTCCTCGGTCAGGATGGCGCGCTTTACCGCAGACCAGTCTCGCCCGCCCCATTCAACTGGCCAGTGCGGCACGGCATAGCCGGCGCGGTTCAATATCTGCTGCGCCTCGACGTTCCATTCGCGGGGCAGGGGCTGCTCTTCTAGGACGGCTTCGCGGATGCAGGCGCGTATATTCTGCTGCAGATAGCTCCGCACCTCTGCGCGGAATTCTTCTTCCTCTGGCGAAAAGCCCAAATCCATATATCACTCTTCCGAGGTCAGGGGTGTGGCACCGAGGATGAGGTCGGCAGCCCGCTCCGCCACCATGATGACGGCTGCATTGATGTTCGCACCGGGAATGGCGGGCATGATCGAAGCATCGACGACGCGCAGCGCTTCCACGCCCCGCACGCGCAGTTCGCTGTCGACCACGGCGTCCGGATCTTCACCCATCCTGCATGTCCCCGACGGGTGCTGTGTGATGCGAAGGCCCTGTTGGATGAAGCGGTCAAGTTCATCGTCCCCCTGACGCTCCGCACCGGGCGAAATCTCTCGCGACACCATGTCGTTAAGGGGTGGGGCGGCGAAAATTTTCCGAACCGCCTCAATGCCGCCCCTGATGTCGGCGAAATCGCGCGGCGTGGACAGCAGGTTCAGGTCGATGCGCGGCCGTTCCAGCGGCTCGGCGGAGCGCAATTCCACGGTGCCTCGGCTTTCTGGGTGTAATTGCATGACCATGACAGAAAAGACATGCTCCTGCCGCTTGCCGATCAGGGGCGTCCACAGCTTGGCGTCGAGCCGTACGGGCAGGAACACCAGCTGGATGTCGGGTTGCGTCAGTTCGGGGCGTGTTTTCAGCATCAGAATGCCGCTGGTGATCTGGCTGGCAAACGGACCGCCGCCGGTAAGCGCCCAGCGCAGGACGGAAAGCGCTGCCCGGTCCAGCCGCAGCGCATTGAGGAAGGTGTTTTTCCGACTGGCCGCATAGGTCATGTAGACGAGGGGATGCTCCGCCAGATTGCGTCCCACTGAGGGTGCATCTACGATGACGTCGATTCCGTGCTGCTCCAACTGGTTGCGCGGGCCGATACCGGACAGCATAAGCATCTGCGGCGAATTATACGCGCCGCCGCTCAGGATGACCTCCTTCTTCGCGCGGACGCGGTGCCGCACGCCGCTCCGTTCATATTCGATGCCCCACGCGCGACCGTTCTCGATGATGATGCGCCGCGCGTGGGATCTGTCGCGCAGGGTCAGGTTCGAACGTCCGAGCGCAGGTTTCAGATATGCGCGTGCCGTACTTGCGCGGCGACCGTTGCGGTCGACTGTGACTTCGCAGCGTGAAAATCCCTCCTGCCGTTCACCACTCAGGTCGGGACTTTCCTTATAGCCTGCGGCCTGCACCGACGCGGCAATTTCCCGTGACAGGAGGCGTTCGCCCTCGATCGGAGTTACATGCAATGGGCCGCTGTCGCCGTGATATTCGCCAGCGCCGCGCCAGCTGGTCTCCATGCGCCGAAAATAGGGAAGCACATCATCATAGCTCCAGCCCCGGCAGCCCATTTGCCGCCAGCGATCGAAATCGCCGGAATGGCCGCGCATATAGATCATTCCGTTGACAGAGGAGGAGCCGCCCAGAACCCGCCCGCGCGGAATGGGCAGGCTGCGCCCGCCCAGCTTCTCGTCGGCCTCGCTTTCATAACCCCAATCATAGGTCGGGTCGGATGCCGTCATCATGAAGCCCAGCGGCATGCTGAACAGCCAGTTGCGGTCGCTTCCCCCTGCCTCCAGCAACAGGACGCGGTCATCGCCACTCGCGCTTAGGCGATTTGCGAGGACGCATCCGGCGGAACCGGCACCAACGATGATATAATCGAATTCCTCATCCATGACGTGAATGGCTCAGATCAATCATCTGAATCGTGCGCATTCCTGAAACCGCGTCCATCCGTGCCTCCCCGCGCACCCGATCCTGTGCGGACCGATTATAAGCTGCAGACGTTTTGCCATGACAAATACCGTTCGACAACAGCTAACACCTTCGGTTAGGTCGCAGACTGTAAATTAACGTCGGGAAAAGCATTCTGGTCTCGAAAGATTTGAATTGGGAGGACTTGTATGACCGCTTCTGCAACGCCGAAATTGGCTGAGATCCCATCTCTGGATGCAGCGCGCGCCTTCGCAGCGCAGCGTCATCAACTGTACGTTGGCGGTTCCTGGGTGGACGCGCTGGAGGGGGAAACCTTCGCCACGCATGACCCGGCAACCGGCGATAAATTGGCGGATGTCGCAAAGGCCGGAGAACGCGATGTCGACCGCGCGGTGGAGGCTGCACGGGGCGCGATGAACGACCCCGCATGGATCGACATGAAGCCTGCGGCACGGGCCCGCCTGCTGGAACGTCTTGCCGATGCGCTTGAATCCTCTGTGGACGAGTTTGCGGCGCTCGAAACGCTGGACAATGGCAAGCCCGTCCGCGACGCGCGCAATTTCGATTTGCCGCATGCGATCGGCACACTGCGCTATAATTCTGGGTGGGCGACGAAACTGAACGGAGAGACAATCTCTCTTTCCGGTCCCGGTACCTGGCATGCCTATACGCTGAAGCAGCCCGTGGGCGTGGTGGCACAGATCGTCCCGTGGAATGCGCCGCTGGCGATGGCGGTTTCCAAAATTGCGCCGGCCCTTGCCGCCGGATGCGCGGTCATTCTGAAGCCCGCAGAGGAAACGCCGCTGACGGCGCTGCGTCTCGCAAGGCTGATTGAGGAAATCGGTTTCCCTCCTGGCGTTTTCAACCTGCTGACCGGCTTTGGTGAAACGGCGGGCGCTGCGCTGACGACACATCCGGGCGTCGAAAAAGTGACGTTTACCGGATCGACGGAAGTTGGTCGCCTGATCCTGCGCGCGGCTGGCGGGAATTTCAAACGTGTGACGCTTGAGCTAGGTGGCAAGACGCCCGTGATCATCATGCCGGACGCCGACGTCACGAAGGCAATTCCCGGCGCGGCCATGTCCATTTTCGCGAATGCCGGCCAGATTTGTAATGCCGGTTCGCGGCTGTTCGTCCACGAGCGCCATTTCGATGAAGTCGTGGAGGGCGTATCGAAGATCGCGCAGGGGCTGAAGATCGGTCCGGGCCTGGCATCCGATACGCAGATGGGACCGGTGATCTCTCCCACACAACGCGATCGTATTCATGGATATATCCGGCATGGGGTAGAGGAGGGCGCCAATCTGCACACCGGCGGGCACGAAATTGGCGGCGCCGGGAATTTCGTGCCGCCAACAGTCCTGACCCGCACGACCGCCGACATGGCGGTGCGGCGTGAAGAGATTTTCGGCCCGGTCCTCTGCGCCATGTCCTTCAGCGACGAAGACCTCGACCGCATCGCGGCAGAGGCGAACGACAGCGATTATGGCCTGGGGGCGGTTGTCTGGACCAACAATTTATCTGCTGCGCACCAACTGGCACGCAAGCTGAAGGCAGGCACAGTCCGTGTGAACGGCGGCGGCCTCGACCCGGCCTTGCCCTTTGGCGGCTTCAAGCAGTCCGGCTGGGGGCGCGAAAATGGCCGCGAAGGTATCGAGGCCTATACGGAGACGAAGGCGGTGGCGATGGCGCTATAGGCATGCTTTCAACCTGGTGCCGGCGCGCTTAATCACGCGTCGGCGGGTTCGGCCTTTGCCTCGGCCAGTCGGTCGGTTACCGTCTCCGCTGCCTCCAGCAGCAGATCGCGAAACGCATCTTTGCGCTCTCCTGTTATATAGTCTGCCGATCCAAGGAGAGTGAGGGCGGCCGAAATATCTCCACCGGGGCCGAAGATCGGCGCGGAAAGGCCCGCAAAATTATTGTTGAGACTTTCTACGGTCGACGCAAAACCCTGCTCACGAACATTTGCTGCGATCTTGTCGAGTTCTTCCTTTGGAAGCCGTCGCGACACTCCGCTGGCGCTGGCATCGTCCTGGATCTCCATGACCCGTTCAACGTCTTCGCGCGGCAGATGCGCCAGGAACACATTGCCCGTCGCGGATGTCGCCACGGGAAGTATATATCCCAGTCGCAGCGCAAAGGCTCCCTGCAGGTTCCCATCGGCCTTTGCCACGATACAGGGACCCCGATCGCCCCAGAGGGAAAGATAGACCGCGCACTGCGTCTCGTCCCGCAGCGGCCCCAGCATCCGCGACCCTATCCCCACCACGTCCGCCTGCCTGACGGCGGCCAGCCCCAGTTGGATGGCGAAAGAGCCGAGCCCATAATAGCCGGTGGCGGCGTCCTGGTAGGCCATGTTTTCGCGGATGAAGCTGACCAGGTACAGGTGGACCTTGCTGGGCGGCATTTCGGCACGCTTCGCAACTTCCCGCAACGGCAACAGGCCGTCGGCCATGCGCAGGACGCGCAACACCCGAAATCCCACTTCGATCGACTGGACGCGTCGACGAGATTGTCCGCTTGCCGCCATTAAAACCTTCGCCCGATTATGGTCGCGCCTTCCTGCCGGGACGTGGTGCTTCTGTCCAGTTTATGGCGATCCTCTCCGCAGGCAGTCGCAACAGGGGATCAGGCGGATTCCAGCAGGGCCTGCTTCCGCTTCGTCCAGCTGTTCAGTATATCGTGCGCCTCGTCCGCGGCCTTCTTCAGAAAACCCGGCTCTTCCGTGCGAGTGCCGATTTCAAGGCGCAGTCCGTTCGGGTCGAAGAAATATACCGAGCGAACGAATCCATGATCGACGACGGGCGTGGTCTCGACGCCATGCTCTGCCAGCCGTTTCTGCATGGCCTCGACATTTTCGACGCTGTCGGTCTCCATGGCAAAATGCTCTACCCACGCAGGCGTGTTCGGCGATGGCTCGGGTTTCTCATTATGCCCGAGGTCAAAGAACGCGATGTACGAGCCGTCGCCCAATTCAAAGAAAAAGTGAACATAAGGCTGCTCTTCGCCAGTACTCGGCACCTTTTCGCTAATCATGCAATTGACGAGAGGTAATCCCAGAATATCCTCATAGAAATGCCGCGTCTCCTCAGCGTCCCTGCAAGGATAGGCGAAGTGATACAGCCCATTAAGCTTTCGTGCGTCTGTCATGATATCCTCGAAAATTGGGTCAGCAGGACGATGCCCGTGCGCCAATAGCATCGGCAGCAGTAACCGCTTGTCAACCACAAATTGGGGATCCGACGGCGTCAGTTAATCTGAACCAGAGGCCAGTTCTCGATCGCCACTCAGCATTTCAACGAAGCGGTGCAGGGCGGCGGAATTGTCACGAATTCTGGATACGAGCAAGACGTCGAAACTCAGGTCCAGGTCGGTGATCGGCACCAGTCGGATGTTATGAAAGGTGGAAAGGGGCGGCGTCGCGGTGACGAATCCGATGCCCATGCCGGCCGCGACCAGGCTCAGCATGATGGAATTGGTCGTGCATTCCTGCACCACGCGCGGTGGATCCCCCGCAGCCAGACATGCCGCCATCAGCCGGTCGTAATAGCCGGGCGCGGTTTTGCGCGTCGGCCACAACACCGGCTCCTCGCTCAGCTCCGCCATGGCGACGGACGCACGTTCTGCCAGGCGATGGCCGTCGTGCACCGCCAGCATTGTTCGGCCGTTACCCAGATGGCTTTGCGCCAGCAGCGCCGCATCGCGATCGTCGATATGCGCGTCGTAAACAATTCCTGCGTCCAGCAGCCCGTCCTTGATCGCCATGATCTGCTGCATCGAGCTCATCGATCTCAGGTCCAGAACCACGCCGGGTTCGCGCTCGCGAAAGGCGCGCAGTCCATTGGATATGAAATCATGGCCGGAAATGATCTCGCTCAACCCCACGCGAATGGTGCCGATGTGGCCGCTCGCCAGCTTGCGGGCGCGATCGACGGCGCGGTCCACCTGCGACAGTATTTCTTCGGTTTCGCGCAGAAAGACATGACCGGCGTCCGATAGCCTGACGCCGCGGGGCAGCCGTTCGAACAGCTCGACGCCCAGTTCCTCCTCCAGGTCGCGGATCTGCCGAGTCAGAGCCGGCTGTGCCACGCGCAGCTGCAGGGCCGCGCGGCCGAAATGCTCCTCCCGCCCTATGGCGCGGAAATAGCGAAGATGGCGAAGCTCCATCGCCGATAGATGCCTTTCGGTTATCGAAAGATCAATAACAAAGAATTGGACCTATCGGTCATTGAAAGAGAGTTTCATCGCAAAGAAGGAACCTTGGGAAGCGATGATGACCGCGACGGCACTTCAGGAGCTGGATTTCGGAACGATATCGACGCTCGATGTCCTGGGCACGGACGTGGAGCTGTTCACTGCCGGGTCCGGCGCTCCCTTGCTGTTCCTGCACGGAATTGACGGCGTCGAGGGCGCCGCGCCGTTGTTGCGAGAGCTTGCGCGATCTTACTGCGTCTATGCGCCGTGGCACCCGGGCTTTGGCGCTTCTCAGCGTCCCGAAAATCTCGACCGGGTGGATGATCTTGGCTATTTTTACCTCGACCTGATGGCTGCGCTGCGGCTGGAGCGGCCAACGGTGGTCGGCTCTTCGTTCGGCAGCTGGGTGGCAGCGGAAACGCTGACGAAAGAACCCGGCCGCGCCTCGGAACTCGTTCTGATTTCGCCGCTTGGACTGCGTACGTCGCACCGCCGCGAAAGCCACGTCACCGACATCTTCATGCTGTCCCGGCGCGAGTTGAACGAGCGCATTGGCCGCTACGAGCCAGAACTCAGCGCCCTTCCGGAGGATCGTCTGCGCCGTGAAATGCGCGGGGAGGAGGCGCTCAGCCTCTATGGCTGGTCGCCCTACATGTTCAATCCGAAGCTGTCCGGCCGCCTGCATCGTATCGTCTGCCCCACCATGATCGTGTGGGGGGCGGATGACCGCCTGGTTCGCAGCGAATACCGCACCCGCTTTGCAAAGGCGCTGCCCCGGGCCGAGGTCCGCGAGATTGCGGACGCAGGGCACTGCGTCCACGCCGACCAGCCCGAGCAACTCGGTAAGCTGATCGGCGATTTCGCTGGCGTCAAAAACAAAGCCTGAGGAGATCGGCATGAAAGTCTGGCAGTTCAGCGAGCAGGCCTACCACCCCGCTTTCGAGGTTCCCGGCGCGATGCGCGTCACCCTGCCGCAGCATCATTGCGACCCGCAGACGGCCGGGCAATTGCTCAACCGCTATCTCGACGAATATCTGCTCGCCGACGAGCTTGGGCTAAACATCATGGTGAACGAGCATCATGCGGCGGCGACATGCATGTCGACGTCCTGCATGACGACGTTGGCGATCCTGGCGCGGCAGACACAGAATGCACGGCTTCTCGCTCTCGGCATTCCGCTCGCGAACCGTTCCAACCCGCTACGAGTGGCAGAGGAAATCGCGATGGTCGACGCGCTGTCCGGCGGGCGGCTCGAAGTCGGTCTGGTCAAGGGGGCGTCCTACGAGCTTTTCATGTCGAACCGCCAGCCCACGGGCTTCATGGACCGCTTCTGGGAGGCTCATGACCTGATCCTCGCGGCACTGGGAAATGAAGGTGACAATTTTTCCTGGGAAGGCGAGCATTTTCATTATCGTACGGCCAGCATGTGGCCGCGCCCGATCCAGCAGCCGCACCCGCCAATCTGGATGACTGCATCCAGCGCGTCGAGCGGACGCATTTACGGTAAGCTGGGCTATACCTGCGCGACATTCCTGTCGGGCGCCATCGCCCGGTCGGTGTTCGCCGGGTATCGTGAGGCATATGCCGAGCAATTCGGGCGGCAGCCGGAACGCGACAAGCTGGCTTATCTGGCGCTCATCGCCTGCGCTTCGGATCGCAAGACGGCGTTTCGGCGCGCTGAGGAAATGAAAAGCTATTTCACCACGGCGGCCAGGCTCGACCCGCAATTCCGCAATCCGCGCGGGTTCAATCCGGTGGAGGCAAATGTCCGCATGGTAAAATCGGACCCGAACGCGATGCGGCCAAAGATGCGAAATGGCAAGCCGCTGCCCGTCGATGGTTCTATCGAGGAATATATGGAGGCGGGCCTGATGTTCGTGGGAACGCCGGACGAGGTTTATGAACAGCTCGCCCGTTTCCATGACGAGACAGGCGGTTTCGGCAATCTGTTGATGATGGGGCAGGCGGGCGAACTGGGCCATGAGGACACGGTCGACAATTTGACCCTCTTTGCCCGCGAAGTCGCGCCGCGCCTGGCTGAACTGACGGACGTACCCGTCGAAGACGTACGGTACGAAGCGGTCGGCTGATGGCCACGGCCCAGCCCGTCCGAAGCGATGCACCTCATCTGGCCGAGGGCATCGCCCGCTATGTCGAGCTGTTTCGCGCCCAGCCAGCGGCGGCCGACTTATCGGGAATGCGCCTGAACGGCGATCTGACGGCGGGGCGGTTCAACGGACCGCACGAGCGACACATTCGCCGCTTCGACACCGCGATTGCGTTGCCCGGCCGCGAAGTGCCGGTCCGCGTCTTCGATCCGGGCGGCCAGGGCGAGCGGCCCGCGATCTGCTACTTCCATGGTGGCGGCTTCGCCCTCGGCAGTATCGAAAGTTTCGACATCGTCGCTTCGGAACTTGCCCACGCAGCGGGCGCCATCGTCGTCAGCGTGGAATATCGGCGTTTGCCGGAAAACACCTATTCTGCCGCGCAGGCGGATTGTGATGAAGCCTTTGCCTGGGTGTGCCGCAATGCGGGATTGCTGGGCGCGGACCCGGACGCGCTGTTCCTTGCCGGAGACAGCGTCGGCGCCCTTTTTGCGCTCGTCAGCGCCGCCAACGCCTGCGACGCGGACGGACAGAAAGCCCCCTCGGCGCTGCTGCTATTTTATGGCGCAATTGCCATGGATGGTGGCGATCCAGCCTATCGGGGTGCGCTCGACCCGCTACTTACCCCCGATCGCATCGAAAATTATACGCGGCTGTTTCGCGAATGCGGCGGCCCGGATGGCGGCCCTGCACCGGTCGATCGCAGCGACCTGTCAGGGTTGCCGCCGATCCATATCGTCGCGGCAGAACATGATCCGCTGCTGCACGATGCCCGGCGGCTTGAACAGAAACTCGCCGCTGCGTCGGTGCCCGTTACCTTTCGGATCGCGCCCGGCATGATCCACGGATTTCTGCGCGCTGCCGGCGTGTCGCCAGCTGTCCGAGAAGAAGTTCGCCTGGCCGTCCAAACGATGCCGGCCCTCACATCACAAATATCCGCCTGATGGGCGGAGAAGGAGACGATCTTGAAAAAGGATGAGCTTTACGAACGCGGTCGCGCCATGCGGCAGGATATGTTCGGCGAACCGGGCGTGCGCGGTATAGACGAGGCTGACGATTTCACCGATCCATTACAGGATTTGGTCACCCGTCTGTGCTTCGGTGACGTGTGGAGCCGCCCCGGCCTCGACCGGCGCACGCGCAGCATGCTGACCATCGCCATGCTGATCGGCCAGTCGCGCCCCGACCAGCTGCGCAATCATGTGAAGGGCGCCCTTGCCAATGGCGTTACCAAGGAGGAGTTGCGCGAGATCCTCGTTCACGCGTCGATCTACACGGGGCTTCCCTCCGTCTCGGATAGCTGGCGCCACGTCCGGCAGGCCCTGGAGGAATCTGGTGCTTACTGAGGAAGCGGAGATTACGGACACCGGCACTCCGTCGGCCGTATCCCCTATTGAAGATATTATCGAGGCGGCGCGGAACGGCAGGCCGTATATTCTGGTCGATGCCGAGGATCGCGAGAATGAGGGCGACGTCATCATTCCGGCGCAGTTCGCGACGCCCGCGGCGATCAATTTCATGGCGCGGCACGCCCGCGGCCTGATTTGCCTCGCTCTGTCATCGGAGCGGGCGCAAACCCTGCGTTTGCCTCCAATGGTGGCGGAAAACCGCTCCGGCCACCGCACCGCCTTCACGGTCTCGATAGAGGCGCGGGAAGGCGTTACCACCGGCATTTCTGCGCATGATCGCGCCCAGACCATCGCGGTCGCCATCGATCCATCAAAGGGATGCGACGATGTGGTGTCCCCCGGCCATGTCTTTCCGCTGGTCGCGCGCACTGGCGGGGTGCTGGTGCGTGCAGGCCATACAGAAGCCGCCGTCGATGTTTCGCGCCTGGCCGGCGTGCTGCCGGCTGGTGTCATCTGCGAGATATTGAACGAAGACGGCACCATGGCACGCATGCCGCAGCTGATCGAATTTTCGCGCGAGCATGATTTGCCGATCGGCACGATTGCCGACCTGATCAGCTATCGCCGCCGCACGGAACGGTCGGTCGCCCGTGTCCACGAGGAAGAGTTCGAAACCATCTATGGCGACGATTTTCGGCTGACAGTGTTTCGCAGCCTGATCGACGATCTGGAGCACGTTGCGCTGGTGCGCGGATCGATCGCCGCCGACCGGCCGACATTGGTGCGAATGCACCGTATGGATCTGGTCTCGGATCTTCTTGGCCCTCCTACTGCGCGGCGGGAATATGTGGCGCGCGCGCTGACCCGGATCGGACAGAGCGATGATCCCGGCGTCATGGTGTTCATTCGCGACCCTTCGGCCAAGGCTGTGTCGGAAAGGCGGACGAATTCAGCCCTGCCGACCAGCGACCAGCGCATCCGCGACTACGGCGTAGGCGCGCAAATCTTGCTGGACCTCGGAGTGCGCGACATCACCCTGTTGACTGACAGCGAGGCGCGCCTGTCCGGCATCGAGGGGTACGGACTCAACATCACTGGCAGAGAAAGGCTTAGCGATGATGGCAACGACTATTGAGAATTTCGCGGACCTGCCCTTGCCGGAACAAATGCGAATGGGCCTTCGCCGTCTGGGCAAGGCCGTTGCCGTCATCACTGCATGGCATGGGGAAAAGCGGTGGGCGATGACCGCCACCGCCGTCAGCGAACTGAGCATGGATCCGCCGTCCCTGCTGGTCTGCGTCAATCGCAATGCCAGCCTGTACGAGCCGCTGTCGCTGCGTTCGAACTTTTGCGTCAATATCCTTCATTCCGACCAGGCCAATATTTCCCAGGCCTGCTTCGGCGATAATAAGGGGGAGGCGCGGTTTCGGCTTGGACATTGGGATTCCGCCGCGTGCGGGACGCCTCTGCTGCGCGAGGGGCAGGCGAATTTCGTATGCGAATATCAGGACATATTGGAATATGGGACGCATGCGATCATCATCGGACGCGTCGACGAGGTGCGAATTTGCGGAGACGTCGATCCACTGATCTATCTGGACGGCTGCTATACCCGGGCATGTCCGCTGGCGCCGGAAGGGACGGCGGCGCAAGGTGAATGACGCAGAAGTACTGCTTGAACAAATAGACCATGCCTGCCGCCGCATGAAGATGGCTCAGTCGACCTTTGGTCGGCTGGCTGTCAACGACGGCAAGCTTGTGACCCGGCTGCAGCAGGGTGGCCGTGTCACCATCCAGACGGTCGAGCGGGTCCACAGGTTTATCGAGGAGCAGGGTGGCGCGTCGGCGGATGCCCTGCGCTCCGGCATCCGTGGCCTGCGAACGGAATTGCGCCCCGAACAGACATTCCGCTTTTACGATAATCGTCAGAAATATCTGATGTTCGTCAATACGACGACCGAAAAGCACATCATCGCCGACCGGGCGGTTGAGGAGATCAGCCGCACACAACCGCGCCCGCCCGCAATTCGACTGTTCGATGGCGGCGCAGGCGACGGCACCACGCTGGCGCGCATGTTGCGCGGACTGCACCGGCGCCATCCCTGGGTCCCATTTTACGTGGTCGCCAAGGAAATCAGCATGGAGAATATCCGTCTGACCCTTGAAAAAATGCCGGATCGCCTGCGCGAACATTCCGCCACGGTCCTGGTCATGACCAACCTGAAATATTCAGAGGCCGCGAATCTGCAGCCCGAAAATGCGGCCGCCGCCAGTAACATGGTGTGGAAGGAGGTCGCCCTCGAAGGAACCTCCGCCGGCGAATTCGAGGAGCAGATATCGCAGCTTGAGCCATTCCTGGCGCAGCATTGGCAAACGCGCATTGCGTCCTCCACCGGCAATCCCCTCTACAAGACGCCCGTGGTCCTGATCCTTTATCGCAAGGATCATGGCTTCATGCTGAATCCAATTGTGCCAAGGCGCGGTTATGCGGAGGCGAATTTCGATTTCGTCCTGCTGTCGCAGCCGTATCGCGCTCGCGCGCCGCTGGAATTCAAAACCGGGCGCGTCGTCACGCCGCTTGTGAAGGCATTGCGCCCGAACGGCACGTTGATGGGCATTCACAGCCATGGAAATGACCCCGGCATGGAGATCATCCGCCAGATCTGGCCCGACGAAAACCCGTTCGACACCGATCGAAAAACGATCATGGATGCCGTGGCGGATGATTTGGGACCGGCAGCGCGGGATTACCGCTTTCTCGACCTGACCGACGAACAGGCCCTATTCCGTTACGACATCCGCGCGCTGCCCTCGGAAATCAGTGAGGATATGCCGATCGGCAGTTCCACTTTGTTCGGTGCCTGGAACGCCGCCAGCTATGTCGCGCAGATCGAAGACAAGAGAATGGCCTCTGCATTGGCGAATGACAAATATCTTGAGGCGACCCGCAGCGTGCTGCAGCGCCATGGTGGTCTGTGGTTCAATGACGAGATTTTCATGATCGCGCGCCGCGGGCGTCTGCAATGAGCTCTATGACTTCCGATTCTGAACCCGGCCCTCAATGCCCGTTTTGCGGTGCAGCCTGGACGGAGGACATGCTGGCGGCCCTCGACCGGGCGACTGTCCATTCTGGCTGCGCCTGCTGCGACCACTCCGCCGCCGAACCCGCGACCGGCGCGGGGGAGCCATCGGAAGATATCAAATGCGCGGCCTGTGGGCGGGCTATTTTTCGCGCGCCGCCTTCACGGACGCACTGAGGATTTAAAAATGACCGAAACCGCCGCATTTCCCATCGTAGATGCCCAGATTCACCAGCCGTCGCCGCCGCGCGACGTGCCGGACGATCTGCCCGATGCGGCGCGACTGCTCATCAACGTCGAACTCGCGCGGGAGGCGATGGACAGCGTTGGCGTCGATGCCGCGCTGGTCGTGGCGGCGGCTCCCTACATAGAGGCATGCGTTGCCCGTTATGGCGATCGCTTCATTGGGGTGGAGACGTTCCAGCAAAAGGGCGACGAACTTGCCGGGGCCATCGAGCGGGCGCACCGGGACGCGAACATAGCCGCAGGACGCTTGCTCGTTACCGATTTCAGGACGACGGAATTGTCGGAGGCCTTCCTTTCGGGCGCGATGGACCCAGGATTTGAGACGGCGGCGGCACTTGGATTGCCTCTCTTTCTGTCTACCCATGGTCAGGCAGCCGCGATGCAGGCGGTCATCGAGCGGCACCCAAATCTCTCGATCGTGATCGACCATCTGGGTGTCAGCCAGCACCCTGTCTCGCCCCCCAGGGACGACCCCTGGGATCGGCTGGATGGGCTGTTGCGCCTTGCACAATTTCCAAATGTTCACGTGAAGATCTGCGGGCTGCCACTGCTGTCGCGTCAATCATATCCGTTCGCCGACACCTGGCCATATATGCACCGCGTCATCGCCGCCTTCGGGGCCGAGCGGCTGATGTGGGCCAGCGACTATACACGCCTTCGCATGGCCAAGACGGGGGAAGACCTTCGGCATCGCGGCCGACTCTACAGCGAGACGCGCGACATGCTGCTTCACAGCGACGAAATTGATGCCCAGCAAAAGGCAGCGATCATGGGGGGTAACTGCATGAGATTGCTGGGATGGAATCCGTCGGGGCGGCAGGGGCGGGACTGATCCCCTTTACAAACGGGCATGATTGTGTCAGCTAGGCTGTTATAAGCCTGACTGACAATTACAGCAGGCGGGGAGAGACGCCAGCTATGCCTATTGAACGATTAGATCCTGCTATTGACGCCCTCATTCCCCCTGGCGTCGACAGCGAAGAACTCGGACGCGGATATGGCGGGCCGACCGGCCCTGCGGAGGGGCCGGTGTGGATTTCGGACGGCGGCTATCTGCTGTTCAGCGATATTCACAACAGCCGCCGCATGCGCTGGGATCCGGACGCCGGCGTTACGGTCGACAAGGAAGACACGAAAAACGGCAATGGCCAGACACTTGACCGGGAAGGGCGCCTGGTAGTCTGTCACCATTTCAGCCGTTGCGTAGACCGCGAGGAAACGGATGGCAGCGTGACGGTCATCGCCGACAATTATCGCGGCATGAAGCTCAACCGGCCGAACGATGTCGTCGTCAAATCCGACGGCGCGGTCTATTTCACCGATCCGCCACCAAAGGTGCCGTTCACGCCGGTGGATCATCCGCCGGAAATCGACGCGGCGGGGGTCTATCGCGTTTCGCCCGACCTAAAGCGCATCAACATGGTGGTGCGGGATCTTATCAACCCGAACGGCCTGTGCTTCTCGCCGGACGAAAGCATCCTCTACGTCAATGACAGCAATCAGCATCGCAAGCTGATCATGGCCTATAATGTCGAAAAGGACGGCATGGTCGACCTCGGCAGTGCGCGCCTCTTCTGCGACATGCGCGGCGACGACCGCCCCGGCGGCCCCGACGGGATGAAGGTCGATGAACGGGGTAATGTGTATTGCACCGGGCCCGGGGGCATCTGGGTCATGGACCCTCGCGGTAAGCACCTTGGCACCATCCTTCTGGAGGGGCGCACATCGAACCTGAACTGGGGCGATGAGGATTGGCGCACCCTCTATTTCACCGGTGCGCGCAGCCTGCACCGCATCCGCCTTTCAATCACCGGCATTCCGGTTCCGCGTGGGCCACTCCCCGCCGAGCCGGACAATAAGTGAGGACAGAATCATGAAATTCGGCCTTTTTTACGAACATCAATCCCCGGCCCCCTTCAGTGCCGAGAAAGATATGAAGATCTTCAACAATGCGCTCGACGAGCTCGAGCTCGCCGACAAGCTTGGCTATGATTATGCCTGGCTGGTCGAGCATCATTTTCTTGAGGAATACTCGCATTCTTCCGCCCCCGAGGTTTTTCTCGGTGCACTGACGCAGCGCACGAAGCGCATGCGGCTGGGGCATGGTATTTCGGTCATGCCGCCTCTCATCAATCACCCCGCGCGTGTCGCGGAACGTATTGCGACGCTCGATCTCCTGTCTGGTGGCCGCATCGAATGGGGTACCGGAGAGAGCGGGACGGCGATGGAGCTGGAGGGCTTTGGCGTCGACCCCGACCTGAAAAAGGGCATGTGGAGGGAGGCGACGGAGCAATGCGCCAACATGCTGACGATGAACCCCTATCCGGGTTATGAGGGCGAGCATTTCTCAATGCCCTGCCGGAACGTCGTACCGAAGCCGATACAGGCACCGCACCCGCCCTTGTGGGTTGCCTGCTCGCGCCGCGACACGATTCTCCATGCTGCGCGCAACGGCATGGGCGCGCTGGTCTTCGGCTTTGCCGCCCCTGAACAGGCCGGCAAATGGGTGAAGGAATATTATGACATCATCAAATCCGATGAATGCGTGCCGATCGGTCACGCGGTAAACCCGAACTTCGCCATCGTCACGGCGCTTTCCGTGAACGAGGATGAGCAGGTCGCGATCGACCGCGGCTCGCAAGGCTTCAAATATTTCGGCTATTCGCTTGGCCATTACGCAGCTTTCGGGAAGTCCAAGCCGGGTCATTCCAAAGTCTGGGAAGGCTTTTTGAAAGCCGAGGACACGATTGAGGACAATCACGGCAATGGCGGCATCGGCACGCCGGAACAGGTTTACGATCACTGCAAGGCCTATGCCGATGTAGGCGTCGATCAGATCATCTTTGTGCAGCAGACAGGGCCCGCCAATCACGATCATATCTGCGAGTCCCTTGAGCTGTTCGCGAACACCGCGATGCCGCGCCTGCACGAAGGAGAAGAGGAACGCCTCGCCAAGAAAGAGGCTGAACTCGCACCCTATGTCGAAAAGGCCCTGGCCCGGAAGAAGCGCATGCCGGAGCCGACCGCCGATCAAATCCCCGACGTCCGCAGCTATGGCCTGCGAAAGAAGGAGGCCGGCCAGTTCGAGAATACCCGTTCCGATCGTGGCGGCGGACTGGCCGTCGTTGCGGACGATCCCATGGCGCCGGTTGCAGAAAATCCAGAAGACAAGCGCAAGGCCGCCCAGTCCGCAAAGGGTTGAGTGACGATGAAAAATTAGGAATGGAGCCGCTTCTTCAATCGCTGGGTTACGTCGTGATCGAAACGCGGCGGCTGGACGATTGGGGCGGCTTCGCGACCGGCCTTCTTGGTATGCAATTGGCGGATCGTGCGGCCACCGGCTTCAACCTGCGTACCGACGAGCGCGTCGGGCGTCTGTTCGTCACCGAGGGAGACCGTGAAAGCATTTCCGCCATGGGGTGGGAGGTCGCGGACGCCGATACCTTGGCGCAGGTTGCGGCCCGGCTCAGCGATGCAGGGCACGGCGTGGAAAGGGCGTCCGCATCCTTGATCGAACAACGCCGCGTCGCCGACATTATCGTTGCGCACGATCCGCTGGGCAATCGGCTGGAATTCTTCCATGGTGCCGCCCGGGCTACAGACAAATTCGCGCCGGGCAGGGCGATCAGTGGATTTCGCACGGGACCGCTTGGCCTTGGCCATGTCGTGCTGACGGCAAAGTCCGCCGATCAATTATTGCCGTTTTACACCGATCTGCTTGGGTTTCGCCTCAGCGACTATTCGCTAAGGCCATTTCGCGCTTTTTTCTTCCATCTCAACAGCCGCCATCACAGCTTCGCCGTGGTCCAGACCGGCGAGGACGGGGTCCACCATTTGATGGTTGAACTCAATTCCATGGACGATGTCGGTCAGGCGTACGATCTGGCGCAATTGGAAGAGGAGCGGATTGGGGTCACACTTGGCCGACATACCAATGATTTCATGACGTCCTTTTACGCGCGCACACCCTCATCCTTCATGGTCGAATATGGCTGGGGTGGCCGCTCGATCGATCCGCAAAACTGGCAGCCGTTCGAGTGCGACTATGGCCCCAGTTTTTGGGGGCACGAGCGATCCTGGCTCGGCCCGGAGAAACGTGCCGAGGCGTTGAAACTGCGCCTGGAGGCGGCGGCGGCAGGCCGAAGAGCGCCGGACTTTATACCCGAAACGAACAAGTCCGCGCCGGGCAGATAGCCTCGGTCTGATTCAGGCTGCTTCCTCGCTTGGCAGTTCGCCGGGGGCGCCAAGCCGCTGCGACACTTCGGCTGCGGCGGCAGATAGCAGCGACAATAATTCCTGCTGCTTGTCGTCCAGCATGAATTCCGCCGGACCCAGCAGGGTCAGGGTCGCTGCAATCTGTTCGTTATAATCAAAAATAGGTACAGAAATGCCGGAAAAATTGCGGTGCAACATTCCGACGGTCGAAGCGTAGCCATCCTTGCGCGCCTTTGCCAGAACCTTGGCCAGGTCGCGCTTTCCAACCGGCTTGCCGGCGCCGCGGCCCCCTTCATATCCGACCTGCGCGGCAAGCGCTCCTTCGGTTTCCGCCTTTGGCAAATGCGCCAGGAAGATCAATCCCGTAGCAGTTGTTGTCAGCGGCAGAATATATCCCAGTCGCACGGCGAATGCGCCCTGCAGGGCGCCGTCTGCCTTTGCCACGATGCACGGTCCCCGGTCGCCCCACAAGGACAAGTAGATCGCGCATTTCGTGCGGTCCCTCAGGTCGCTCAGGACGCCACTCGCCAATTCGACGACATCCAGTTGGCGTATTGCCGCCAGACCCAGTTGAATGGCGAAGGATCCCAGGCCGTAATGCCCAGTATCCGCCTCTTGATAGACGACCTTTTCCCTCACGAAACTGACCAGATACAGATGCACCTTGCTGGGCGGCATGCCGCTTCTTGAGGCGATTTCGCGCAAGGGCAGCGGCCCGCTGCTCATCCTCAGGACGCGCAGGATCCGAAACCCAACTTCAATTGACTGAACGCGGCGACTGGTTCCTCCAGCCTCGCTCAATGCCTTGCGCATTGTCGCTCCATTTCTCGCATGCCGCCTACCTGCCGTCGCAAGCCATCCGTGTCCAGTCATGGCGGGATTGGTCTTTGCGGCGGCGTCTAGATGTGTATGATATTGACGAACACTATTCGTTATGATTATTCAAATCGTCCGTAGGAAGGGCCGAAATTTTGAAAAAAAATATTAAGATCGGAATCGTCGGTGGGGGGATTGGCGGATTGACCGCCGCACTGGCGCTGATGCGTCGTGGCTTCCACGTCTCCGTTTTCGAACAAGCTCCCGAGCTGCAGGAGGTTGGGGCCGGGCTGCAGGTCAGCCCCAATGGCGTCAGGATTCTTGCCTCTCTGGGGATCGAGGAAGAGCTGATGAAGGCCTGCTTCGTCCCGCAGGGGAAGGAGATCCGGCTGTGGAATACCGGGGACACGTGGAAGCTGTTCGACCTCGGAACCGAATCCGTGGAACGCTACGGTTATCCCTACATCACCGTTCATCGGAACGATCTTCATCAGATCCTCTACAAGGCGGTAAAGGCGCTGGATCCACAGGCGGTGCGCCTCGCCAGTCGCTGCACCTCCGTCCAGCAGGATGGATCTAAGGTCACGGTCAATCTGGACGGTAAGCCGGCCGAGACATTCGACGTCGTCATCGGCGCCGACGGCGTGCATTCAAAGATGCGAGAGCAGCTGTTCGGCTCAGGCCCCGTGCAATTTACCGGCATCGTTGCATGGCGCGGTGTCATTCCGATGGAGAAGCTGCCGCGCGAGCTGGCAAAGCCCGTGGGCGTCAACTGGATCGGACCGGGCGGGCACGTCATTCACTACCCGATCCGGGGCGGCGAACTGATGAACTTCACCAGCGTTGTGGAGCGGCAGGACTGGCAGGTGGAATCCTGGTCCACCGCCGGAACAAATCAGGAGTTCCACGAGGATTACCCCGGCTGGCACGAGGATGTGCACGCCTATATCGAGGCGATCCCGACGCCCTTCAAATGGGCGTTGATCGCGCGTCCGCCAATGCAGGAATGGGTAAAGGGGCGCATTGCCCTGCTGGGGGATGCGTGTCATCCCTCGCTTCCCTTTCTCGCCCAGGGTGCCGTTCAGGCGTTGGAGGATGGCTGCATCCTCGCCCGAGCATTCGAGGAGTTCGATTCAATCGATCAGGCGCTGGACGCCTATCAACGGCTTCGCATCCCGCGTGCGACAAAGGCCGTGCAGGGTGCGAACGCGAATACGGAGCGTTTCCATAATCCTGCGCTCGCCGACCCTGCCGGTGCGCAGAAATATGTCGACGAACAATGGGCCGCGGACAAGGTGGTCGACCGCTATGAATGGCTGTTCGAATATGACGCAACCAGCGTCCCCTTCGACGACCTTATCTCGGCCTGAACTGAATTACGGAAAATTGAACCTATGTCCCTGAACGACAGCAAGGCCGCGTGGACGCGAACGCCACTCATCGTCTCATTTGCCGATAATCCGAAATTTACGGAAACCTATGGGTTTGCGGGAAATTCCGGCGCCGTGAACCTCGAAGGGCAGTTGCTCGGCGTGCCCAATTCACGGTCGAAGACGGTCTATATATTCATGCACCCGACGTCGGTTCTGCATCTGCTGCCGATGCCAACGGCGCTTGCGGATGCGGGGCTCGACGTGCTGTGCGCCGCCAGCCGCTATCCGCGGAACGACACCGCCCTTATCTTTGAAAAGGTTGCAATCGATCTCGGCAAATGGATCAGCTATGCGCGCGAAGAGCTGGGCTATGAGAAGGTCGTTCTGGTCGGCTGGTCGGGCGGCGGTTCCCTGTCACTCTTCTATCAGGCGCAGGCCGAGAACCCTGACATCACCGAAACCCCGGCCGGCGATCCCGTCGACCTGATCGCGGCAAATCTGCCGCGGGCGGACGGCGTGATCTTCATTGCCGCACACCTGTCGCGGGCCGAAACGCTGACGGAGTGGCTGGACCCGTCGGTGATCGACGAACTCGATCCCGACAATCGCGACCCCGAATTCGATATTTATTCGCCCGATTGCCCGCATCAGCCGCCCTATAGCGACGAATTTGTAACGCGCTTTCGGGAGGCGCAGCGCGCGCGCAATCGGCGTATTACAAATTGGGCTCAGGACGAGCTGGCCCGCCTGAATGCGAAGGATGGGCCAGAGCGGGAACGCGCGTTCGTCACGCACCGCACCATGTGCGATGTTCGCTGGCTGGACCCGCAGATCGACCCGTCGGAGCGGCGGCCGAACTGGACCTATATGGGCGATCCCCAGACGGTGAACGTGGGGCCGGTGGGTCTGGCGCGTTACAGCACGCTGCGGTCGTGGCTCAGCCAGTGGAGCTATGATCTGTCAAATGCCAAGGGGCCGATGAACGCGGCAAAGATCCATGAAACGCCCGTTCTGCAGATCGAGAATACGGCTGATGAAGCGGTACCCGCGACGCACAATCCCGCGATCCGCGATGCGCTTGCCACCCCCGATAAGGAATATCTCAGTCTGAAGGGGGCGACGCATTATTATGTCGGCCAGCCTGAACATCTGAAGAAATGCATCGACACCGTCATAGACTGGAGCGAGCGCAAGGGCTTGTTGCAGCGATGATCGCAGGCGTCGCTCCTTCTGTTCGACCGCTGAAAACCAGGGAATTAGAAGATCGCTATGAGGCAGGTTAAAAAGCTATTTCTTGCGGCGGGGGCGGCAGCGCTGGCGATTCATATGACGTCCTGGGCCGGGCCGGCAGAGGTCGATCATAACCGGTTGACTGCGGCGGACCAGTTTCCCGGCCAATGGATGGCGCCGGGCCGTACCTATGGAGAGCAGCGGTTCAGTCCGCTTTCCAGGATCAATGCCGATAATGTGTCGGAACTCGATCTGACATGGTTCGCCGATTTGCCCGTCGATCGCGGCGTCGAGGCGTCGCCTCTGATGATCGACGGAGTGCTTTATAATATCGAACCCTGGAATGTGACCGTCGCCTATGACGCGAAAACGGGCGAGGAGCTTTGGCGCTTCGATCCGCAGGTGGATCGTGAAAAGGGGCGCGACGCCTGCTGCGATATCGTTACGCGCGGCCTAGCTGCTTGGAATGGCAAGATCATCATTGCCACGCTGGATGGACGCGTCATCGCCGTCGATGCGAAGACGGGCAGCCCCGTGTGGAGCGTGGAAACCTTCGACCCGGTGTGGCCCTATACGATCACCGGCGCCCCGCGCGTCTATGACGGTAAGGTCGTCATCGGCAATGCCGGCGCAGAGGGTGCGGCGCGCGGCTATGTTACCGCTTATGATGTCGAGACCGGCGAACAGATCTGGCGGTTCTACACGGTCCCCGGCAACCCGGCCGACGGCTTTGAGTCCGAGGCTATGGAGATGGCCGCAAAGACATGGACCGGCGAATGGTGGAAGCGTGGCGGCGGCGGTACCGTTTGGGATTCCATCGTCTACGACCCCGAACTCGATCTCGTTTATCTTGGCGTCGGCAATGGCGGCCCGTGGCCACTGCGCTATCGCAGCCCGGCAGGGGGCGACAATCTGTTCCTGTCCTCAATCGTCGCATTAAGGGCGGATACCGGCGAATATGTCTGGCACTATCAGACGGTGCCCGGCGACGAATGGGACTATACCGCGACTCAGTCGATGATCCTGGCTGACCTCGACATCGACGGCAGACAGCGCAAGGTCTTGATGCAGGCGCCGAAGAACGGCTTCTTCTATGTTCTGGACCGCGCGACCGGTGAGCTGATTTCGGCGGAACCCTATGTCGCCATGAACTGGGCGCTGGGTATCGACGACGATGGCCGACCGATCGTCAATCCCGAAGCGCGTTATGGAGAGACGCCGGTAATCGTGTCGCCAGGGCCGGCGGGCGGCCATAATTGGAACCCCATGGCGTACAGCCCGCAGACGGGCCTCGCCTATTTTCCGGTCACCGAGATGTATATGGCCTATTCGGTCAACCCGGATTTTGAGCAGACACCCGGACAGATGAGCCAGTTGGGTATTTCGACCACCGGCTATGATCTGACGCGAAAGGCTGCCGCCGAATTTGCCGCGAAGTATAACAAGACCTGGCTGACAGCCTGGGATCCGGTGGCCCAGAAAGAAAGCTGGCGCGTACCCTATCCGGTTCGTGGGAGCGGCGGCATCCTGGCGACGGCGGGCAATCTAGTATTTCAGGGCACGGTGGGCGGCACCTTTGCCGCATATCGCGCCGATGACGGGGAAAAGGTCTGGGAAATGCCGGTCCAGCAGGTGCCGATTGCAGCGCCGATCAGCTATGAAATTGATGGCGAGCAGTATATCGCCGTCAATGCCGGTTGGGGCGGCGGCCTCGCCCACTCCACAAGCGCGAAATCGCTCGGCTTTCCCCTGTCGGAATCGCCACGCCTGCTGGTGTTCAAATTGGGCGGAACCGCTGAACTGCCGCCGGTCGCCGACGATGGTCCCGGCCTAATACGGCCGGAGGATACGGGCGCCTCTGCGGAAGTCATTGCACAGGGCGAACAGCTCTACGCCGATTATTGCGCCGCCTGTCACGGCGAACAGGCGCGCGGCGGGATCAAGGATCTGCGTATGATGTCGCCGGAAACCCACGCCGAATTCATGGACATCGTCATTGGCGGCTCTCGGCGCGAAATGGGCATGGCCAGCTTTGCCGATCTGATCAGCGAAGATGATGCACAGGCGATCCGCGCTTATCTGGTTGGCCGCGCGAACGAAGACTGGGATGAAATTATCGCGGAGTGATCGCAGGATGATAAGGCAAGACCTTCGAAAACCTGTATAGGGCAATAGTCTGGACCAAGTGGGACAGGGATATTGCCGGGGAGGTGCGCACAGCTTGGCCGAAACGTCTCCTCCTGCATCTCCTTTCAGTATTCCCCTTTACCGTTCGCTATGGCTGGCGAACCTTGTGTCAAATCTCGGCTACGTCATTCAATCGGTCGGCGCGGCCTGGCTGATGACCGAAATTGCCCGCTCACCCGCTATGGTTGCGCTGGTGCAGACCTCGACCTCGCTGCCGATCATGTTGCTGGCACTCCTTTCGGGGGCCATTGCCGACAGTTTCGACCGGCGCCGTGTAATGCTGGTCGCGCAGGGGCTGATGCTGTTCGTATCTTTGGCCCTTGTCTTTTTGTCAGCCAGCGACCTGATCACCCCATATCTGCTGCTCGGCTTTACGTTCCTGATCGGTTGCGGAATGGCGCTGAACAGTCCTGCCTGGCAGGCAACGGTCGGGGATATTGTGCCAAAGCCGGTCCTGCCTGCGGCTGTTGCCTATAACAGCATCGCCTTCAACGTGGCGCGTAGTGGGGGGCCTGCCATTGGCGGCGCGATCGTGGCGGCGGCGGGCTCTGCCGCCGCTTTTGCTGTAAACTGTTTCAGCTATCTGCCCCTGATCGCGGTATTGCTGCGATGGAAGGTGCCGCCGACGGACGAGGAATTGCCGCCGGAACGGATCGGCAATGCGGTCACCAGCGGCCTGCGATACTTCGTGATGTCGCCGCATCATTTGGTCGTCATCGCACGTTCTGCCATCTTTGCCATCTCCGCCAGCGCGGTCACGGCTTTGATGCCCGTGATCGCCCGGGACATTATCGGCGGCGGCGCGCTGATCTACGGCCTGCTGCTTGGCGCTTTCGGTGCCGGCGCCGTTGGCGGCGCCTTCGCCAGCGCGCGCCTGCGCCGCAGCCTCAGCATCGAAAGGATCGTGGCAATTGCATCATTGTTGATTGCCATCGGCGCGGCCGGAACAGCGCTCAGCGGCAGCCTGTTTACCGCGATGCCGGCGCTGGCGCTGGCGGGGTGCGGCTGGATTCTGGGCATGTCGACGCTGAACGTGACCATACAGCTTGCCTCTCCACGCTGGGTCGTCGCGCGGGCAATCTCGGTGCAGCAAACCGCGATCTTTGGTGGTATGGCGCTTGGCAGTTGGCTGTTCGGCATTGCTGCCGACAATCTGGGCATTCCGCTTGCCTTGGCAATTTGCGCCGCGCTTCATTTGGGCAGCATCATTGTCGGTCGCTTCCTCCCTCTGCCGGAATTCGAGGACCTGAACCTCGACCCGCTCCGCCGCTGGACGACGCCGGATACCGCCGTGCCGGTGGAGGCACGCAATGGGCCGGTGGCCGTCAGCATTTTGTATCGCGTCGCCCCCGCAGACGTTCCAGAATTCCTGAACGAGATGCGGCAATGGCGGCGCGTGCGACGGCGCGACGGCGCACGCCGATGGGCGCTGTACCGCGATCTCGCCGATCCCGAATTGTGGATAGAGCGCTATCACGTGTCGACCTGGCTGGAATATGTCCGCCATAATCAGCGGCGAACCCATGCCGATAGCGGTTTTCGCGAGCGAATCTTCGCCCTGCATAAGGGTCCGGGACAGCCTGAGGTGCACCGCATGCTGGAGGTTCACCCCGCCCATTATGTGGAGGTACAGCCCGGAAGCGACGGCTTCGTGGCGCGAGATTATAACGAGCATGCAAGCTGACGCGGTGATGAAGTTCTACGCCACCTCGCTAGGGCTTGGCTATATCTGCTGCAAAACCCGATTCAGAGGATCGCAGACGAAATCGCCCGGCGGCAATTGCCGTAACCCACTCAGCGGTGCGCTCTAACCCGCCGAATGGGAAAAAATGAAAGCCTACCGGCTTGAAGCTTTGATAATTTGGTGAGCCGGCAAGGTCGGTGATGATGGGGTCGGGGGTCGATTCCATCAGCAGGCGGGCAATAGACGCACCCCTCGACACTAGTGCCTTAGCAGACGGGCCGATGCCGCAAATGCGGGCATAGCGCATCAGCGTGCGTACTCCCGCAGGCCCTGCCAGTCCGATGCGCACGGGCACTTCCTCATATCGCTGGCGGAAATCTTGCAGCCACCATTCGATGGGCTTGGCGTCGAAGCAGAATTGCGTGACGATACTGGGCCGGATCGCCAACTCGCGCAGCTTCGCGATCTTGGCATCAAGTATATGATTCAGTTCCCCCCGATCCAGGCCGGGATGACCCTCGGGATAACCGCCGAGGGCCACCTCCTCAAGACGGGCCTCGGCAAAGGCGTGGCTGGCGATCATCGCGCTGCTGTCGGCAAATGGCCCGTGTGAATGTCGCGCATCCCCGCTGATCGCGAGTATCTTCCCGACACCGGCAGCATCGCTCAACCGTCCCAGAAGGGATGCCAGATTTGCTTCGCTTTCCACCATGCGGGCGGCGATGTGCGGTACGGGCACAAATCCCCTCTCTCGAATCCGGCGGGCGGCGGTAATGCGGGTGACGTCATCGTCCTTTGGCAACCAGGTGATCGAGATCTCACAACCCGGCGGAAGCATCTCCGCCGCGGCATCGAGTGTGTCTGGCTCGCCCGCCGCGATTTCATAGGATCCATTGCGCGCAAGTGCGACGATCCTGCCGTGCAGTTGTTCGGGCGCCGCCCTCGCGGCTCGCGCGCCCGGTCCAGCCTCTGCGCGCAGTGGGCGCTCAGACACTGCCGCTCTCCCGCACGACGACGTAGCTTTCGTCGTTGAACCACAGCTCGCCATTTTTGCGCAGGATCTTTCGGGTGGCGTCCAGATAGCCCGAATTGGTCATCGCCTCGGACAGGCGTTCTTCGTCGATCTGGGCGACATAGGTTGCGGCATTCCACGCGGCGAGCAAGGTCGATGTGCCGATTGACGCGGCTTCATTGTCGATCTCGTCGGGCAGCGTATGCATTTCATATCGGAACAGAGCTTCGGAACTTGGCAGGGGATTGAAACTGAACTGGTTTGCCTCGTCCCCCAGCGCCGCGCGCGTGGCATCCAGCAGCATGAAGCGCGATGTCGTGAACGGGTCCTCCTGCGGCCAGACCTGTTGAATGATCTCCAGCCCTGGATCATTTCCCGCGGAATGAATGCCGAGGAGCCGCCCCTTTTCCCGCAGGCCCCGGGCGAGCGGCGCCAGGATGCGCCCGGCCTTGAACTCTATGCTGGCACTCAGCCGGAAGGGTTGGCTGGCGATTATCAGATCATAATCTGCGCGCGGCGCGTCCTTTTGCGGAATGATGTCGTCCAGCAGGAACGCGCAATCCTCTCTATACAGGATCAGCGTTGTGGGCGTCTCCGGAACCAGGCTGCCGGTCTTTTCCGATACCTTCGTGCGCCAATTGCTGGCGAGAAACGTCTGTAGCTGCAGGATCTGGCGTTCAAATTCCGCAGTTGTTTCACCCTTCAGTGCGACGGTTTTCCAAACAATGCGGTCGCGCAATTCATTGTTGGCGGGAACCAGCCAGGGCGCGTCTGCATAGGAAATATTGGTTATCGCCAGAACTGTTTCGGGATGTTCGAAAAAGCGGTCCGGCATTTTGTCCAGCGTCAGGCGGACATCTTCGAGACTGATTTCCTTGCCGGATATGAGGAAGGGGAAACGCGGATAGGCCGCATGCATGGACCGCATCACCCGCGCCAGCACCGTGCCGTCGCCCATGCCCGCATCGAAGAACCGCACGGCGGGCGGCTGTGGCTTCAGCTTGGTCAGCTCGCGGGCGGCCCGGTCTGCGACGACCCATTTTTCAGAACAGGTATTCACGAACATCAGGTATTTCTGACGATTGTCGTAAAAACGGAAATCCTTGGGTGCCCTGCTATCCGGGGCATGGAGCGCTGCATCGTGATCGGGGTCCTGCGCCTGATGCTGATATTTCGCTGCAGTCGCGGCTTCGGCCATGATCGTCCCCTCGGCTATGCAGGTCGTTCGTCCTCAGGGTATCCCGTCGTCGGACACTGCTGTTGATTTGCACGATGCGGCCGCGCCGGCGGCAGGTGAACCATATTCGCTCCCAACCCGGCTGTGGGCCATGACCCACGCGCGGGACAGGACCGGGGCAGGGCAGGGATCAGAAAAAGTACAGCCGCAGGCCGCTGTCTGAAATTTCCCGCCGGGTGCGCTCATCGGGTACGATATCGTAAAACATCTGCAGCGCCGCGGCATAGGTCATCCGGTCTTCGCACCCGACATAGGGCGCGTCGCTTCCCCACAGCAGCCGTTCCGGACCGGCCACTTGCAGCAGTCGCGCAGCATAGCGGGCGATTGCTGCGGGCGGCAGGCGGAAGCCGGCGGACAGCTTTATCCAGGTGCGGCCGTTTTCGATGGACTTCATCGCCGCGACGAAACCCTCGCCCTCCATCTCCCCTTCGGATCGCAGCAGGGCGAAATGGTCGATGACGATCTTTACGCCTTGATCTTGGAGCGCCGGCAGCATCTTCGCCAGCTGCGGCCCTGATAGGTTCAGTTCCAGATGCAGATCCGCATCGGCAAGGCGGCGGACAAAGCGGCGAAAGCCATAGGACGACAGATCGGGCAGGGCGTCGCTCATCGCGATCTGAAAACGTACCCCCCGCACGCCGCGCCGGCGCAAGTCAGCCAGTTCCGTGGCACCTGTGGCAGGGTCCAGCATGACCGTCGCGCGCAGCCGGTCATGGGCGTCAAGGCATCGCAGCGTGTAATCATTATAATCGCCGAACAGGCTGGCCGCTGTCACCACGCCAAAGGCGACACCATGGGCATCGAGGTCAGCCAGATAGGTTTCGACGGGATAATCATAGCCGGGCCGTGTCCATGCCGTATCGGTCAGCGGCATCGACTGCGTGAAGACGTGGCAGTGCGTGTCGATGATCGGGGGGTCGGCAACCTCGCTGGTCAAATCGCGACTCCCCGCCCAAACAGCCTTTGTCCATTGTCGTGCAGAACCTGCACCCGCTCCTCCTCGCTCAACAGAGAGGTCGCGGCAATCGCCTGGGCGACCATGTCCCCATACGTCACGGTCGTATTACCCACATCCGACCCCCACATCAGGCGGCGCGCGCCAAAAACGTGCACCATTTCTTGTACGAAGCGGGCAGGGTCGATGCCGTTTTCCTGGAAGCGGTTCAGGTTTATTTGCGTGAATTTGAAATGGATGTTGGCTGCATCGGCAAGGGCGGCATGCTCGGCACCGACGGTTCCTTCGTCGCCGCTGTCCACCGCTGGCCAGCCGCAATGATCGATCGCGATCGGCGTGGATGGAAAGCGCCGGGCCAGCCCCTTTATCCGCTGCAACGCCGCTGCAGACGGCCGACCCGGTGCGTACATGACGACCATGGAAAGGCCCAGCGACGCGGCCATTTCCCAGCTTTTCAGAGCAGCCGAGGAATCCAGCCAGGGATACTCGCCCCTTTCGTCAGGATATCCGAACAGGCGAAGGCCGGCGACATTGTGCGCCTTTGCCAGTTCGCGGATAATTGCCGGCGTATCGGGTGCGGCGGCGTTCAGGATCAGGACTGTGGACGCGCGATCCGGGTGCTGATCCGCCACGGCCAGGGCATAGCGATTGTCGGTTTTATAGATCGTGTTGTACTGAACCGCCGCGCCGCCCGTTACGCCGGTCTCGTCCCACAGGTTCAACAGCCGTTCCGCGTCTATAGGGTCTTTCGAAATACGCTGCCGGATTGCATCTTCGCCTTCGCGTGCACCGGTGACGTCCACCGGATATGCGTCTGTGTCGCTGGTAAAGAAATGCGCGTGGGTATCAAACAGCTTGACCGCTGCGTTCGGCATCGGGTGTCCTTTCCAGATTGGCGGTCGCTTGCGCATCTTCTTCCGCCGCGCGCAGGTCGCGGGCGGCCAGGCGGTTGGCCATATGCATGGTAATGGCCGGAATGATCGCGATCGCGGAGAAGATGAAATAGGTCGCCATGCGGTCGAACCCGGCGCTCAACAGGAAACCGCCGATCATGGGTCCGATAATGGCGCCGATGCGGCCGAAGCCGACAACGAAACCGAGTCCGGTGTTCTGGGCCGCAGGCGGGTACATAAGCACTGAAACCAGGAACAGCCCTGTATAGGCACCCACGACGAAGAACGTCGTCAGCCCAGCAATGGCCAGCAGGATGATCGGCACGGGCGGTTGCAATCCAAACATGACCAGCGTCACCGCCGATGCGGTAAAGAAGATCGCGGTAAGCCGCCCCTCGCCCACCTTGCGCCCCCAGATACCCATGGCGAGGTGCCCCAGCGCGCCGCACAACCCCGTCACCATACCGCTCGCCGCCGCCAGCGTGGGCGACAGGCCCGCATTGGCGAGGATCGTCGGTTTCCAGTTCATCAGGAAATATCCGACGATGGCATATGTCAGCGATGCCAGCCACAGCAGGATCGTACGGTTACGCAGGTCGTTGGAAAGCAGCATGCGGAATTTCCCCTCGGAAGGGTCCGCTGAGGTCGACAGTCCGGAAATCACCAATTCCCGCAGATTGAGAATGCGCATCCGCTTTCCCAGCCGGTCCAGCTTGACCAGATCGCGTGCACGCTTCCTCGCTGCCAGAAAGGCAGGAGATTCTCCCAGCAGCATGAAGCCCAAGACAAAGGTCGCGACGTTCAGCAGACCTGCCGTAAAAAAGATCGCGCGCCAGCCAATCGGCTCCAGAACGAGCGTTGCGATCCCGCTGCCAAGGATCATGCCCACTGTAAAACCCGTGTGGAGAATGGCGAGCGCAAGGTTTCGCATTTTTTCGCTCGCGAACTCGGCGACCGTAGTGTTCAGGCAGACGACCAGCGTGCCCAAACCGATGCCGGTGATGAAGCGCAGCACGAGCAGCTGCCAAATATTTGAGACGATACTGGTCAGCAGCAGCGCTGCGGCCAGAGATCCAAGCGCGATCAGCATGACTGGTCGTCGACCGAGTTTGTCTGCCTGAGGGGCAACCAGAAAGGCCCCGACCGTCAGGCCGACGGCGGCGGCGCTGAACAGCGAACCGAGGACGGCGGGGTCCATCGCCCATTCCGTCGACAGGACAGGGGCGGCCAGAGCCAGCGACACCACATCGAAGCCGTCAGCGATGTTGGCGATACAGCAAAGTGCAATAATTGCATATTGATAGGGGCTCATGGTCTCTGGCGACCACCCGCGCGACTTATTCTGTACCGCTGCCACATTTGCCTCCCAAGCGACTGACGGTTGATCGGATCAGGACCATCCGCAAATGTCAAACATAATTCGTCTTTGACTAATTTGCTCTTGTCTCGAATATGTGTTTGTCATAATCGACCGATGTCCGTCATCCTAGAATGAAAACATTCAGGCGACGCTAGCCCGGTCGAACGATCCGGGGATGAAAACTAGCCGCTCTTGGCAAGGAATTTGGGGAGGTACGAAATGACGCGCGAACAATTGGAAACCGACGCACGGCTCAAGAACGGATTGCACCGGCGGGGGCTGATGGGAGCCAGCTTTTCCGTCATTGCTGCAATAACAATGATGACGTCGGCGCCGTCACTTGCGCAGCAGGCGACGCCGCCTGACAGCCGCGTCGATCCCGCTGCCGACCTCAGCGATCAGGCGGTTCCGGATGTCAGCGTAAATACGGCAGCGACCCCTGACGATCCGGTAAGCTATTCTTCCGCTGAGGAAATCGTTGTCACTGGCTCGCGTTTGGGGGACGGGTTCAGTGCGCCGACTCCGGTTACCTCTATCAGTGAACAGCAGATCGAGGATCGGGTCTTCGGTGCGGTCGCCGAGTTAGCGGCCGACATTCCGCAGCTGCGCATGAACTGGAACGTTGGGCGCTCCAGCGAGCCGGTCGGCCAGAACCAGCCCGACCTTCGCGCGCTCGGTCGCGAGAAAACTCTGATCCTGCTCGATGGTCGGCGCATTGCGGCGACGAACCCCTTTGGCGGCATCGATACGAACGTATTCCCGGTCGCTCTCCTTAGTGGCGTCGACGTCGTTACCGGCGGTGCGTCGGCCGCTTACGGTTCGGACGCCGTTGCGGGTGTCATCAACTTCAACCTCGATAAACGTCTCGAGGGACTGAAGGTCGATGCTTCTTATGGCGAATCCAAATATGGCGACTTCAAGCGGCCCATCCTCTCCGCCGCTTATGGCGACAGGCTGTTGGATGACCGGCTGCATGTAACCGTCGCGGGTGATTATTATCACAATACCGGGCAGACCGCGGTGGCAAGTCGTCCGTGGGGCAGAAATCAATCGGTCCTGTTCACGAATCCGCCAGGAACAGTTCCATCGCAGATAATTGCGGACTTCCCGACGTTTTCACGCATGACCTTTGGCGGCCTTATCACAGGCCAGCCGACGACCAGCCCGCTCTACGGTATCCAGTTTGGCCAAAATGGCGAGCCGCAGCCATTCGAGTTCGGCAATCCGGTCGGTACCGTTTTTCAGCTGAACGGTGATGGCGTGAATATTACCGACGAAGGGAATATCGGCGTCGATATCGAGCGCTATTCCGGTTTCGGGCGTCTTTCGTTCGAAGTATCGAACAGCACCAGCATCTGGGCCGACGCACTGTACAGCAAGGTCCAGGTTCTGTCCGATCTCGCTCCGAATTACGATAATGGTACGCTGACTATCCAGCAGGACAATGCATTTCTCGACGAAGGCATTCGCCAGATAATGATCGATAATGACATTCAGTCGTTTGGTTTCGGTCGCATGAATCTGGATGACGGCTTTTCCGAAAATAATAGCGATACCGAGGTCAGCCGCTTCGCCATTGGCGCAGAGGGTGACATTGCGGGTGGCTGGTCTTGGGACACCTATGCGCAAATTTCGCGCAACTCCTTTTATCAGGAATCCGTCAACAACCGCAGCGAGAGCCGTTGGGTGCGCGGAATCGACTCGGTCATCGATCCCAATAGCGGGCAGCCAGTCTGTCGCGTGAACGCGGACGGTAACGCGGCGAATAACGACCCGGCCTGTGTTCCGATCAACGTATTCGGCCCCGGCTCGATCAGCAACGCGGCAAAGGATTACTACCGGGGCACGTCCTTTTACGAGGCGGACATGGATCAGGATGTGTTCGGTGTGAACTTCCGGGGTACGCCGCTTTCCACCTGGGCTGGCCCCGTGGCATTTGCCGTCGGTGCCGAATATCGCCGCGAAAAAATCGTCAGCGTCAGCGACCCCCGGTCTGAAATGCGGGACTGGAGGTCGATCAACCAGCAGCCTTTCTCGGGCAAGTTGAACGTGAAAGAGGCCTATATGGAGGTCGGCGTTCCGCTTGCCGAGGGGAAGCCGTTCGCGGACAATCTCGAAGTCAACGGCGCGGTTCGCTATGCCGATTACAGTTCCAGCGGCGGCGTCGTCCCCTGGAAGATCGGCATGAACTATTCGCCGATACCGTCAGTGCGTTTCCGCGGAACCATTTCGCGCGACATCCGCGCCGCCAATGTCAACGAACTGTTCTCCGGACAGAATCAGGTCATCCGCGGCGAACCTGATCCCCGGTCGAATTCCAACAACTCCATCCCGCCGTCCTATTTCATTACGTCGCTGACGGGCGGCAATCCGAACCTGACACCGGAAAAGGCGGACACGCGCTCCATCGGTGTCGTTGTACAGCCTGAATTCCTGCCGGGCTTCAACGCGTCGATCGATTATTATTCCATCAAAATCGATGATGCGATCACGGCGTTGCCAGCAGCGACGATCATTTCCAACTGTTTCGTGGCCAATATTGATTCATATTGCGATTTCATCACCCTGGGCGCCGATAACCTGATCAATTCGGTGCAGGCAACGCTTTTGAACGTAAATACTGCCGAAACGTCGGGTATAGATTTCGAGGCGACCTATCGCATGCCGATCGGGCCGGGCTCGTTCAGCTCGCGGCTTCTCGTAAACTGGGTCGACAAGCTGCTTCTTGGTACTGAGGGCGGCACGATCGACTATGTCGGCGACCTGGCCACCGACTATTCCGGACAACCGGAATGGAAAGCCAATCTGGATCTGACCTATACCGCCGATACGTGGCGGGCGGGCATCTTCTTCCGCTATATCGGTGGCGGCAAATTCCGTTCCTTCTATGTTGATGACGTCAACCTGCCTGCCGACCAGAACGATATTAACGGCCGCCTCTACACCAACATCTCCGCGGCTTATCAGCTGACCGACGGCATCGAACTATATGGCAAGATCGACAATCTGTTTGACGTCGATCCACCGATCGCACCGAACTTCATCGTGCAGCCGACAATTGCGAATTCGCAAATGTTCGACAAGATCGGTCGCTATTATGTGGGAGGCGTCCGTCTTCGCTTCTAATCGACCAGCAGGCTCAGTTTGCGCACCGGGTGTCCCTTTGGGCGCGCCCGGTGCGCTTGTTCCTGATCATGTCGGAGAGCATTCAAGATGATGGACCCAGCGTCGCCCCAAGCCCGTATCAAGCAGGCGCCCATGGGCTGGTATCAATACGCCGTCGTCGCCCTATGCGTGCTTGCCTATGCGGCGGACGGCGTAGATGTCGTCACGCTTGCTTATGCGGGTCCGGTTATGATCGCCGAATGGGGCATATCCCCGGCGGCGTTCGGTGTCGCCTACACCGCTACGCCCGTTGGCATTGCGGTGGGTTCGATATTTCTGTCTCCCTTCGCCGACCGTGTCGGGCGCCGCACCATGACGGTCTGGATCCTTGGCATGTTGTCGGTGCTGCTTGTGGCGACGGCCATCGTTCACAATTTACCCCTGCTTCTCGGCCTGCGTTTCGTAACCGGCATTTTGCTGGGCGCCCTGGTGGTTACCCTGAATGTTACGGTTGCCGAATTCAGCAATGAGAAGCGCTCCAACTTTTTCGTCGGCGTTTTGCATACCGGATATTCCTTTGGCAGCATGCTGTGTGGGGCGCTGGCGGCGCTTTTGATCGAACCCTATGGATGGAGGGCGATTTTCTGGGCGGCCGCGGTTCTCAATTTCAGCTCATTTATCCTCGCATTTTTTCTACTTGCCGAATCCCCCGACTATCTGGTCGCGCGTCGACCCGCTCGTGCGCTTGAACGGCTGAACGCGACGTTCCGCCGAATGGGGCAGCCGGAATATGCCGAAATGCCGCCAGCGCCTCGAGAAGCAGCACCCGAGTCAAAGAAAAGGCGCGGCTTCTCCGTCTTTCCCAAAAGCCTCTGGTTGGCACTTGGGCTTTTGTGTCTCGCGGGCTTCAGCTTCACCAGCAGCGGCGCGTTCATGGCCGGGTTCAAGCCGCAGATTCTCGAGATGGCCGGTCTCGACATGACCCGCATCGGAATCGCCGGGATGTTTTCCTCTGGGGCGGGCATCATCGCCCATGTCAGCGTCGGCGCATTGGCGCGACGCGTGGGCGAAATCAGGATCACGATCATCTTCCTGCTTGCGACAGCGGTGGCCATGTTCATCCTGGCCAGCGTTCCAACTGGTGCCGTGATGGCGCTCATCGCAACGGCAGCACTTTGGGGCTTCTTCAATGTTGGCAGCTATACGGCGCTGATCCTGGTCAATCTGAACTTTTTCGACGCCACTCTGCGTAACACCAGCCTCGGCATCATGATGGGGTTTGCACGCATAGGCGGGATCGTCGGGCCATTGGCCGGCGGCGTCGCGATCGGTGCTGACCTGGGCCGCTTCTGGGTTCTGGCGATCTTCGGGTCGATCCTGATCATTCCCGCCTTGTCGGCATTCTTTCTCGCCATGACTCGTCGTGACCAGCGCATTGCGTCGTAAAACGCGCCGAGGCACGGGCGATGCGTAGTAACTCTGCCGCCTCTGAAGCGGTCCACCGGAAAGATGATGTCATGAAGCATGTTGTACCTGTCGGGGCCTTCACAGCGGTCTGCATATCTGGGCTGCTGGTCTCGGCCTGCGGCGAACAGGATAGCGGCGCGGTTACAACGGCCAAAGACATGGGCGAACCAGTCGTACGGCAAACCAGCACTCCGAGCATTCAGCCTGCTGAGGCAGACGAGTACGGCCTGCAGGATGCTGCACTGGATCAACCTGCTGAGGAGCAGCCGGTGACGGATGCCGGCAATGTGCAACTCGCGTCATATGCGACCGCTCCCACTGCGGCGGCCGCCGTTACTTCAGCGGCGCATAGCGCGCCGCAGGCTGAACCCGCAATGCAGGCATCGTCACCGGCAAAGCCGCCCGCATCATTTGCGATGTGTGCGGTTTGCCATAGCGTCGAACGCGATGGACCGAAGAAGCTGGGACCAAACCTCAATGGCGTATTCGGCGCTCAGGCGGGCGCGCAGAGCGGCTATAATTATTCGCCGGCAATGCGTGACCTGGATGTTCGCTGGACGCGCGAAACCCTCGATCAATATCTCGCCGATCCTAAGGGCTTCGTTCCCGGGACAAAGATGCTGATGCCCGGCATGAAGGATGCGAGCAAAAGAAACGAGATCATCGACTATCTGGAGGCACGGACATGAAGACAATCGCGATCATTGCAGCGGGCGTGGCGCTCGCTGGGCCCGCTGCGGCGCAGTCCCTGCGTCCCTCGCTCGACTATGCCAGCGCGGCGACGATCCGCGATACCTGCATTGCCTGGGCGGGGGAGCGTGATCTGAAAATAACGCTTTTCGTAATGGACGCGCATGGGCGGCCGATCACTTCCGCGCATATGGACGGTGTATCGACCGCAGCAGGCGAAATCGCCCGATGGAAAGCCGAATCCTCGTCGAAATCCGGCCGCGCGACGGCGGCTCTCGCCGCCATGAAGCCGCCCGCGAACATGCCGACGGTCGCCGCAATCGGTGGCGGCGTTCCGATTTATACGACCTACGGCATATTGCTGGGCGGGGTAGGGGCGTCCGGCGCAAAATCCGAAGAGGATGCTGCCTGCGGCACGGCTGGGGTAGAGGCGGCTGGACTAAGCGCCAGCCGCCCCGAATAGCCCTAATAGGCGTCGATTTCCTTCAGCGCCTCTGCCACCAGGCCCCAGCTTTCGACGCCGCCCGCGACGCCGATATATAGTGTCGTCTGCAACAGCGTTTCGCGGATATCCTCCTTCGTCGCGCCGTTCTGAACCGCGCATTTGGTCAGGCGTTTCAGCGGCACATGGCGGTTCAGCGCCGCGCAGATTGCCATGGTGATCAGGCTGCGTTCGCGCAGCGTCAGCCCCTCGCGCGACCATGTCTCGCCAAAGCAGGCGGACGTTACGAAATTTTCCAGCGGTTCGTGGAAATCGTCGGCCGCGTCCAGCCGTTCGACGCTTGCTTCGCCGAACAATTGTTTCCGCATTTCCCGGCCCTTCTGAAAGGCGGGATCGTCTGTCTTCAATGCCATGTCTGGTTCCTCTTTATTTAAGATAGGGCCGGGCGGCGTTGCCCAGCCATTGCATTTCGTCTCTGGCCGCTTCTGAAAAGCGCACCGCGCGCAAAAAGCCGTGCGGCATTGCCTGCGCCACGCGAAATGTCGTTGTCACGCCGTGGGCGCGAAGCCGATCCTCATATTCCGCATTTTCTTCGCGCATCCGATCATGCTCGGCAGCCAGTATGATCGTCGGCGGCAGGCCGTGCAGATCGTCGCGTTGAAGCGGCGGTGGTGGTGCGGGATCATCGCGGTCGCGGTCGCGATAGGTTTGAATGATTGCTTCCAGAACGGGCAGGGGCAGAACCGGATCAGCGGCCTCGCGATACGCAGTCCGCGTCTCGTCAATGTCGAACATGCCATAGCAGAGCAGTTGGCAGCAGGGCAGGGGCGCGGCACCGTCGCGTGCCGCGATCACCAATTGCGTCGCAATGAAGGCTCCGGCGCTGTCGCCTGCGACGCCAATGCGGTCACGATCGATCGACAGCAACTCCGCCATTTGCACTGTCCAGGCGAGCGTATCGACCGCTTCATCCAGCAGCGCCCGCGTGGTCGCCTCAGGCAACCGGCGATAACCGACGCTGATGACGACGGCCTCCGCAGCTTCCGCGAGGGCGGTGGCGAGTGCATCGTAACTCTCGATACTGCCGGTCGTGAACCCACCACCATGCAAATATACCAGCGCCGCGCGAGTCTCCGCCGTCGGGCGATAGATCCGCACGGGCGTTTCCCGGCCGGCGCTGACGACGAAACTGTCGACCACCGTCATCCCCTGTGGCCGCGGATAGGCGATGGCGGCGGCATCCCGATCCGCGATCAGGCGTGACTGTTCCAGCGAAAGCGTCCGCCCCACCGTGCCGGCGCGGACCGTCTCGATATATTCCGCCAGTCCGTCTGCGAGTTCGGGGGGGGCCGCCAAGTTCAGTTCCAGAGGCGCTGCGAGGCGATCGCCGCACCCTCAACCAGGGCGGACAGTTTGGCCCATTGAACCTCTGGATGGACCCGCGCCATGTTCCAGCCCTGGGAAAAGCCGCAATCCGTGCCCGCGATGACATTTTCGCGGCCTACGGCACTGGCGAAATTCTCGATGCGCATGGCGACCAGTTCCGGATGTTCGACCACATTGGTCTGGTGACTGACCACGCCGGGCACCAAAATCTTTCCGTCGGGCAGCTTCACATCCTTCCACACCGTCCACTCATGTTCGTGGCGCGGATTGGCGCCTTCGATGACATAGGCCTGTGCATTGATCTTCAGGATCAGATCGACGACCTCGGCCAGCGGCACGTCGGTCGTATGCGGCGTATTCATGCTGCCCCAGCACATATGATAGCGGACGCGGTCCTCGGGTATGCCGCGCAAGGCGTGATTATAGGCCTCGATCTGCATTTCGGATGCGCGCCGCAGATCCTCTGGGGAGGGATTGGGATTTCCGGGCAGCACCTGATTGCGCGAGGGCAGACCAAGGTCCAGCTGGACGACAAATCCTGCGTCGACGATGGCCTTATATTCTTCATGCATCGCATCAGCGAGCGCATAGAGATAGGCGGACGTGCTTTCGTAAACCTCGCCTGCCTCTGCATCGTCGCGGGCAGGGGTCGCCGACGGCATGAAGGCCTCGACGAATTCCTTGCCCTCCAGCGCGGCCTTGTAATTGTCGAGGTCCCGCTGCAGCGCGTCCTGGCCCTCATAGGTGATCGGACCGACCACATGGCTGCGTGGTATGGGGATCGAAACGGCCTCTCGAACCTTTTCCTCGTCCAGCTCCGGCGACATCCACATGGTTTTGTACATGGCATTATATTGCTTCATGAAGCCGGGGAATTCCTCGCTCAGCTTCGCATAATAGGCACCGCGTTTTTCTGGCGGCTGTTGTTCCAGCCCGCCCAGGCGATCGGTCACATAATTGTGAAAGCTCGGCTTCGAAATTTCGCCGTCGCTTGGAATGTCGATGCCGATTTCGGCCTGTTTCGCGACGACTTCGGCTACGCCTGCTGTAACATCGGCTTCGAACTCCGCCTCGTTCACCGGCTCGCCCAGGGCTTTGTGCATCATGTGCCGCAACACGTTTACGGGCCGGATCAGGCTGCCGACATGCGTGGTTAGGATGCGATCGGTGCTACGCTTCATACGATACTCCCCTTCTGATGCTATCGACTTCACTGACCGGCAGACGGAGAAGAAATTGCCGATTAAAAGTGCCGATTTATGAAAGCTTGGCTTATAGTATCTTTGGTGCCATGTTGAATGGAGTTTGTAAATAGCGACTCTGGAGACCATGCGTGAGACATGGCAGACGGGGGGCGCCAGAAGGGGAGAAAGCAGTGTTCGACGGGTCTGTCAGGCGCAAATTGGAGGCGGGAGACACCGTCTTTGGCAGTTTTTTCAAGTTCGATTCGCCCGCGATTGCCGAACTGTTCGGCTTGTCCGGCTTCGACTTTCTGATCATCGATGCAGAGCATGGCTGCTACACCCATGCGGGCATCGAAAATATCATTCGCACCTGCGAGCGCGTTGGCATGGGCAGCGTCGTGCGTACCCCGGACGCGGGCGAGGCAAATATCCTTCACGTTCTCGACAGCGGCGCCGGCGGCATCCAGGTGCCATCCCTGAAAAGCGCTGCGCAGGTTGAGGAGGTGATCCGCTACGCCAAATATTGGCCTATCGGGGAACGCGGTTCGGCCCGCGCCTGCCGCGCCGCAGGCTACGGCATGTCCGGTCCGGATTATGAGGAGCGGGCGAACAAGGAAACGCTGGTCAGCGTCCACGTCGAAAACAAGGAAATGGTCGAGGATATAGAGGCGCTCTGCCAGGTGGAGCATCTCGATGTCCTGTTCATCGGCCCGGGCGACCTCAGCCAGTCGCTCGGCCATCCCGGCAATGCCGGTCATCCCGATGTGGTGGCAGCCATCGACCGCGTGATCGAGGTTGCTGCCGGGCGAAAGCATATCGGCACCGTCGTCAGCAATGCCGAGCAGTTGGAAAGCTACGTCGCCCGCGGTGTCAAATATATCGCCTGGCTATCGGACCTCGGCCTCCTGCGTGGCGCGCTGAAATCGGCGGCCGCGAATTTCAATGCACACCGCAAATCCTGACACAGCAGAGATAGGACATAGAAGATGAAACGACCCGCTGGTGGACGTGGCCGCGAACTGAAGGAAGTCGCGCCTCTGCTCGACGAACTGACAGAGGACATTCTTTACGGGAAGGTCTGGGAGCGTTCGGAATTATCGCCCCGCGATCGCAGCCTGATCACCATCACCTGCCTTATCGCGCTGAACCGCGATCAGGCCCAGGGCCATATGGAATATGGCATCGAAAACGGTCTGACTGTGGAGGAACTGGGGGAGGCCATTGCGCATATCGCCTTCTACGCCGGCTGGCCGGTATCGGTCAGCGCGGCGCGAAAGCTGAAGACAATCGTCGATGCGAAGGCAGCTGAATAGCGCGACACGCGCAGGGGAGTAACTGGGATGACAGAAGCCGACGCCACCGCTCCTCGTTCCGAGCCGGTCGATATCGAGACCTTTCTCGACAATGTAAAATTTTCCGCATTTCATTGGCGCGTCATGCTTATCGGTGCGATGGCCATGCTGGTGGACGGCTTCGACCTAGGCGTACTCAGCTGGGTGCTGCCAATGGTTTCGGACGACTTCGGCGTCGAACGGACCGACCTTACCTGGGTACTTTCCATGCAAATGGCAGGAATGGTCCTCGGTGCGTATTTCATCGCGCCCATCGCCGATCAGATCGGCCGAAAGCGTCTGTTGATCTACTGTCTGCTCGCGGTTTCCGCCTGCTGCTTCGTGACGATCTTTACCCAAACCGTGTGGCAGCTTGCCATCGCGCGCCTCGTCACAGGCATGTTTGCCAGTGCGGTCATTGCCAATATGGTTGCGCTGTCCTCCGAATTGGCGCCCGCGCGAAAGCGGTCGACGATGGTGACGATCGTGCTTGCCGGATCCATGCCGGGCGCGATCCTGGGTTCGCTGATGCAGGCATTCCTGTTGGAACCGTTTGGCTGGCACATCGCCTTTTACATCGGTGCAGCTTTGCCGCTGATCCTTGTGCCGGTGATGATTACATTATTGCCGGAATCGCCAAAGTTCATCGCGACGCGCGACCCGAAGGACCCCCGATTGCTGGCGATCCTCGCCGAACTGAACCCGAACAATGATCCCATTACCATTGCCCCGCGCCAGGTAACGGAAAAGCGCCAGGGCGGTTTTACATTGGTAAAGGATCTCTTTGCTCCGGGGCTTGCGCTTCCGACCATATTATTGTGGCTCGGCTTCATTAGCTCCTTTGCCTTTATCAGCGCCGCCACGTGGAAAACGACGGTTTTCCGTGATCTCGTCGGACTTGAATGGCACGCCGTGGGCATCACCACCGGGATCGGTGTGATATTCGGCGCGGTCGGCATGGTGACCATCGGCATGGTGATCGACCGTTTTGGCTTTAAGGCGATCGTCCCGTCCTACTTCCTGATCGCATCCGCTGCGGCCATTGGCATGGCGATCTTTGCGCCGGGATGGGGGATGTACGTGGCCTTGGCAATTAATGCGGCGGCGCAGCATGCGGCACATGCGGGCCTCGCCTCCATCGCCTCCACGCTCTATCCTACCAGGAACCGCGCAACCGGCGTCGGCTGGGCCTACGGCGCGGGCAGGGCGGCATCGACCATCGGGCCCTTCTATGGGGCCTTGGCACTGGATCAGAATTGGGGGGCACTGGGCTATTTCCTTTTGCTCGCCGCACCGCTGGCATCCGCTGGTCTGGTGATCCTGTTCCTGCTGACCGTCAAACCCCTGACCACCATTGGACGCGCGACCGCGCACTAGACGGTTTCGCTCATTATCTCCCGCCCCCCAGTTACAACCGGGCGGCGGGAGAGGTGGCGATTTCCCTTTCAAATTTCTTGTGGATCAGCCGCGTTGAACGCCGGGACGGCTATATTCCGGCGTAAATTCTTCCGGCTTGGCACTGTCTTCCAACGAATTCAGCAGCCTGGTCAGGCTTCTTCGTAGGTCGCGCTGCTCTTCGGCGCTCAGGATTTTCAGAATATCGCGCTCGATCGCGCGTGAATCCCTGCGGCATTCGGCCAGAGTATCCGCGCCCGCCTGCGTCAGCCGCAATTCCAGGCGGCGCTTGTTCGTGTCGCTGACCCGGCGCTCGATCAGTTCCTTGTTTTCCAGCATCGCAATTTGCTTGATCATCGTCTGCGGCTTGACGTCGTACAGACGCGCAAGTTCTGCCGATGATGTGCCGGGCATGGTCGACAGCGTGGTCAGCAGGCGGAACTGAACGGCCGTAATGCCCAACGGCTGAAACACGTCCTCCAGGCGCACATAGGCCTTGTACTGCACCTGTTTCACCAGGTGCAGTATGGAATGTGTGCTGGCGGGGGCTTTGTTTTGCGTGGCTTTTGCCATGCGCGCCTATTGTCGGATCGCGCGGTCCGTGTCCAGTTGCCGCCCGCCTTGTCAGCCCGCCTTGTCAGCCCGCCTTCAGCCGCTTGGACGCCAGCGCCGCGCCCTCTGCCAGCGCAGACAGCTTTGCCCACACAATCTCTGGATGACCGACGCGGGACCCGATGCCGCAGTCGGTGCTTCCCTGCAGATTTTCCATGCCGACCAGGCGGCCATAATTGACCAGCCGTTCCGCCACCAGCTCCGGATGTTCGACCAGATCGGTAAAATGGCCGACGACGCCCGGCGCGATCATCTTTCCGTCGGGCAGCCTGGCATCCTCGAACACATGATATTCATGGGCATGCCGCACATTGCTCGCCTCGAACGTGTAGCATTGCGCATTCACCTTGTAGAGCAGGTCGACAATGTGCTTGAATTCTATGTCGTGCACGTGCGGCCGATGTCCGCTGCCCCAGCACATGTGAAAGCGTACCAGCTCCTCGGGCAGGCCGTTCAGCGAATGGTTGATGACTTCGACCGCAAATTCCAGATGCTTGCGATAGTCATCGACGGACCAGTCCGGATAGAACATCCACGCGGTGGCGAATTCGGGCTCGTCCAGCTGAACGACCAGGCCAGCATCGGTGATGGCCTTATATTCTTCGCGCATCGTTTCGGCGACGGCCATCATATAGTCTTCTTCGCTATCGTAATATGCATTGCGCGCGCCCGCACCGGCGCTCAGCGGACCCAGCGCGGCGATGAAGCCGTCGACATCGCCTTTCCCTTCCAGCCCCTTTTTCAGCGCGGCGATGTCCGCCTGGATTGCATCCTGGCCGACATATTCCAGCTTGCCCGTGCACACTTTCTCGTCGGTCTTGGGCTGTGGTTTCTTGCCCGGCGTCATGAATCCGGGGCGGACGGGTCCGCCCGCGCCCGCGAACCACAGGCCGGAGTCATAAAAGCCGGGAAAGTCGCGCCGGTCGCGCTCGCCTGGCCCGGCGCGTTTCGGCGTGGCGGACGGATCCTTGGGCAGCGTCTCCCAGCCGTTCACGCGCGCCTGCACATAGCCTGTGTAGCTGCCCATATTGGCCGCTTTCACATGTTCGCCGTCATTGATGACATCCAGGCCGCACTTGATCTGCTTGTCGACGACCTCCTGAACCGCAACGGGCAGCCGCTTGTCGATCGCGGCGCGATTGCTGCCGGCATCCACCAGCAGTTCGTCCAGATCCGCGGGTCGAGGCAGGTTTCCGCCGTGCGTGGTAAGGATATGATCTGTGGAACGACGCATAATTATCTCCGTGGGTAGCGTGCGGCGCGTCAGCGCCGGCGGGTGAATTTCTGAATCTGATGATCGGCATGGGCTTCGTCGATCCAGCCGGGACGCAGCGCGAAGCTGTAGGTGACTTCGGCCACGTAAACATCGCCATGGCCGTCAACGGTAATGCTATGTGGGGCGATGAAATTGCCCGGTTCGTGACGCGCGGATGACGAGCCGCCCCACCGGTCCAGCACCTTGCCATTTCGGTCCAGAACGCTGACGCGGCCCGGTCGGTCTTCCATCATTTCACCATGGACGAAGCTTTTCTTTCCCTTCGGCCGCCACAATTCCGCGACATAGGCCAGGCCATCGCCGTCGAAGGCGATATCGCAGGGGCGCTGCACGTCGGTCCACTCATCCAGAAATTCCCCCTCTGGAGAGAATATCTGGATGCGATCGTTTTCGCGATCGCAGACGACGACCCGCCCTTTGGTATCACAGGCAATACCGTGCGGCAGGTGGAATTCGCCCGGTCCGGTTCCAATCTCGCCCCAGGATCCGATCAGCTCGCCCTCTGCCGTAAAGCGGTGGACGCGGCAATTTCGATATCCGTCCGCCACGAACAACTCACCGTTCGGCGCCACGGCAAGATTGGTGCAGCCGTTAAAAGGTCCTCCCGGATAGCGGATGCATTCGCAGGCATGCACTTCGTAGGGCGGGTTCGCCTCATACCCAGTATCCGATGGCTCGCCCGGTACACCCAGCGTCATGATCGCCTCTCCCTCCAGGGAAAAGACGCGAATGCTATGGTCGCCATTGTCGACGCAATATACCCGATCGTCAGGTCCGATGGTCAGGCCGTGCGCCATGGTGAAGATTTCGTCCCCCCACGCGCCGATGAAATTGCCGCCCCGGTCGTAAATCAGCACCCGATGGGGGAAACGTGTGAACAGGAAAACCCTGTCATTGGAGTCCGTGGCGACGCCCGTAACGTCACGGTGACTGACGCCTGCAGGCATTTTTTCCCAATGCGCGTCGACGTCAAATGTCGGCACGGCCATTTCCGCGGCATGCAGCATATCGTTCCCCAAGATGCGTCGCGTCCGGACGACACGGACAGTCATTGCGGCGACTATGGCGACCTCAGTTCGCGTTTGCAAATGATGAATGCCATATGATAACGGCGATTGACAATTTGCCCTCCCTGTTGCTCAGGTCGGGGTTACACCTGTGGGGAGAGGACCGGAATGTCCGACAAGGGCACGGCAACAGTTGATGTCGAGGAATTCCTCGACAATCTGAAATTCAACAGGTTTCACCTGACCATATTGATCATGTGCACGGCGCTCGCGGCCATTGACGGTTACGAGCTTTATGTCGTCGGATGGGTGCTGCCGAACCTGGCTGAGGATTTCGGGGTTGCCCGGACAGACATTACTTCGGCCATGATCGCGCAGCAGATCGGTATGCTGCTGGGTGCCTTTGTCATTCCGCCCCTCGCCGACCGTCTCGGTCGACCGCGCGTTCTGTTCCTCTGTTATGCGGGCATGACGTTGAGTGCGTTTGCCATTCTGCATACCACCTCGCTGGCGCCCTTTACCATCTGCCGTTTCATCGCGGGGCTTTGCGGAACGGCGATGATCCCCATTCTGGTAACTTTGGCGTCAGAGGCTGCGCCAAAACGCCTGCGGTCGACCATGAGCACGATTACCGTTTCAGGAACCATGATCGGCGCTCTTCTGGGCGCGGGAATGCAAGGCTTCGTGCTTGAACCTTATGGATGGCAGGGCGCCTTCTGGATCGCGGTCGTCCTGCCGGGAGTGATGTTGCCGCTCATCTGGTTTTTCATGCCGGAATCCCTGCGCTCGATCGCAGCCCGCAATCCCCAGGATCCGGAGATCAACCGTGTGGCAAAACGCATGCAGCCGCGCGGTGCGGCCCCGGTTGTTGTAACGGCGCAGCCGCGACCGAACCGGGACGGCAAGAAGCACACCATGGTCTCCGACATTCTCGGACCCGGTCATCGAATGAAGACATTGCTGATGTGGGCGGTCGCGATTTCCAGTTTCGTGTTCATTACCGCCGGAGTCTGGAAGACGACCATATTCAAGGATGTGATCGGCCTCGACTGGCAACAGGTGGCAACGATCAACGCGACGAACACGATCGCCGGCTTCTTTGGCATGATCTTCATCGGGGTGTTCATCGACCGCTTTGGGTTCAAGATCGTCATGACGGGCACTTTCCTGCTCGCCGCCGTCGGCGCGGTCATGATTGGCGTACTCGCGCCCGGCATCGGCATGTTTGTCGCCGTGGGCGCGATGGCCATATTTCAGCATGGCGGACAGGCGGGCATCGCCGCGATGGCGGCTGCGCTGTATCCCCCCAGTCACCGGGCGACCGGCGTTGGCTGGGCATATGGCGCAGGGCGGGTCGCCTCGATCTTCGCGCCGCTGTTCGGCAATGTCGTCCTGAACGGCAATTACGGGCCTATCGGAATTTTCGCATTGTTGGCCGTGCCGCTGGCATCCGCAGGACTCTTCTCCTTCTGGCTGATGAGCCTGCGGGATGCGCCAAAGATTACGCGGGCCGATCTGAAACATGGCTGAGGATGGGGCAGGGGCTACCGCGCCCAGGGTCGACGCTCACGCTCATATCTTCACCCGTGACATGCCGTTCGCGGCAGGGGCGCATTCTCGGCCCGACTATGATTATTCGGTGGAAAACTACCTTGCCGATCTGCGGGCAAACGGCCTTTCCCACGGGGTGATCGCTGCTGCCAGCCTTTACGGTGATTATAATGACTACACACTACAGGCACTTCGCACGGCGCCAAATCTGCGCGCGACCGTGATCCTGACGCCGGAAACATCCGCCGCCCGCCTGCGCGATCTGGCAGCGGCGGGTGTAGTTGGGGTGCGGTTGGTCTGGCGCCGGCTGCAGCAGTTTCCTGACCTCAGATCCGAACCGTGGGCTGGCTTCCTACAGCGGCTGGCCAATGCGGGCCTGCATGTCGAACTGCTCGCCGGTGCCGCCGACCTGCCCGCCCTCCTGCCACCCTTCATCGAAAGTGGCGTCCGGGTCGTGGTCGATCATTTCGGCGTTCCTTTGCGTGAGGAGGGGGCGAGCGGACCAGGCATGGCCGCGCTCTTCCGGGCGGTGGCCGCCGGTAATTGCTGGGTAAAGATTTCGGCGGGCTTCCGCCTGCCATTTTCTAACGCTCAGGCATGCACCGATCGGCTGCTCGCAGAGGCGGGGACGGAGCGCCTCTTATGGGGCAGCGACGCCCCCTTCATAAATCATGAGGCGGAGGTCGATTTTCCTGCCGCGCTGGCGCTCTACCGCCGCCTCGTTCCCGATGGCCATGTGCGCGCGGCCATCGACGACACCGCTATGAAACTTTATTTTTCCTGAAGGGGGAGTATTCCATGAACCGCAAAGAGCGCGCAATTGCGTCGGCCGAACTAGAGATGGGGTTGGCCGATTTCTGGCATGACGTCGATACGAACTGGGGGCGTCGCGCTGGCGAATATTACGCGCCGGAGGGTGTGTACCGCTCGGGCAAGCTCAATCTTGAAGGTCGCGAGGCCATCCAGGATTTCTATTCCTGGCGCGAAGCGCGGGGCGCGCGCGTTGCCGTGCACGCCTACAGCAATTTTCGCGCTGACTTCTCCGATGACGGCACGGCGGAGGCGACATGGTATATGCTGCTATGGGCCGCCGATGGAGAGGCGCCGTTGGAAAGTACCGCGCCGACCCGCATCAGCCGTGCAAAGGAAACGTTCCGCTGGGACGATGGTGAGGCGCGGTGGCTATGCACCAGTCGGACGCTGGAAAACCTGTTTCGCGGCGGTGCGCAGCTTAATTTTACTTGAACGCTAGTTACGCCGCGCGAACAGGCGCTTGCCCGTATCGTGCAAGACCTTGCGCCGTTCCTCCTCGTTAAGGAGGCCAGTAGCGGCGTTCGCCCGGCGAACCATATCCGCGAACTCGCCCTTGGTATTGCCAAAATCGGATCCCCACATCAGCCTGTCGGCGCCGTACAGATCGACGACGTGCCGCAGGAACTGGTCAGAGGGGATGCCTGCGGCGTCGAGGACGTTCAGGTTGATCGTCGTCAGCTTGAAATAGACGTTTTCGCTCGCCGCCAGTGCGTGGTGGGCTGCGCCCAGTCCGAAATCGGGCGAACCCTCCGCCGCCGGCCAGCCAATATGATCGAGAACGACCGGCAGGCGTGGGAAGCGTGCGGCCAATTCGCCAATCCGCGTCAGCGCCGCCTCGCTCGGCCGTCGTCCCGGCAGGTACATCAGGACGACCGCAATGCCCAGTTTGTCGGCCTCTGCCCAGACGTTGAGCGCCGCCTCGCTTTCCAGATAGGAATAATGGCCGGTGCTGTCCGGAAATCCCGTCATACGGATCCCAGTCACGCCGCGTTCGGTGACGAATTTGCGCAACAGGGCGGGTGTATCGGTCGATTGAGGATCCAGAATGACGACGGCCCCGATCCGATCGGGATGGGAGTCGCACACGTCCATCAGATAGCGATTATCGGTTTTATAGGTGCTGTTATACTGCACCCCGGCGCCGCCCTCCACATGGAGGCCATCCCATGATTTCAGGATGATCTCCGCCGTTGACGGGGCGGTGAGCACACGCTTTCGCAGCTCATCGGCGCCCTCGCGCGCACCGGCGGTATCTATCGGATATCTGGCGACATCATTGGAAAAGAAATGCGCGTGTGTATCGAACAGCATTGTCTCGTGCCTTTCTCCTGGCGCCCTAAATCCCGGCAGGCACGTCAGCAGCACGAATGCCATCCATGTCCTGACAGTGCGTTGCACGGATCTCGAACCTTCCGAAAAGGAGGGCACCCATGAAGGATGCCCTCCAGGCGGGGGAGGCGAAGTGGATCAGAATTTCTTGCGCACACCGACCATGAAATTCCGTCCAACCTTGTCGTAATATTGGCCGTTCACCGGTCCGTTCAGGATGATGTACGGCGTGGGGGGCGGATCCTTGTCGAACAGATTGTTGATGGCACCGAACAATTCGAAATCCCGATCTACCCCGGCAAAGATCTTGCCGAACAGATTGAAATAGGTGATGGCGGGAACCGTATTGTCGTTGATCGTGTTCGACGGCTGCGTGTTGTAAAGCACGTCCTGCTTGCCCTTGCTGATGAAAATCGTCTGCAGGGTCAGCTCGAAGCTGTCATTGCCAAGTGTCTGCGACAGGTTTCCCCGGAAGGTCGGGATTGCGCCCAGATTGGCCCAGCCATTCTCGCCCGCCCTGTCCACCGGCGGCGCGCCAGTACCTGAATCCACATATGCGTGGAAGATATAGGTGCCGCTGGCATTGATCGAATAACGCCCGCCATCGCCCATGAAGCCGACATTGGTGTTATAGTTCAGCGTCATGTCGACGCCTTCCTGCTCGAACGCGCCGACGTTCAGGGATCCGGCGACCAGGCCCGTCTGGATCCGGTCGTTCGGGTCGGCCGTGCTCGTGTCGGGGCCATAGCTGAACAGGCTACAGAAATAATCTTCGCCCTGGCTGCACAGATTGGCGATATTGACCGTGGAAAGGTTGGTAATCGCGTTGTTGATCTTGATATTATAGTAATCCACCGACGCACCCAGTCCACGCAGCGCTCCGCTACCGCGATAGGCGAAACCTGCCGTCCAGGTATCTGCGGTTTCCGCTTCTGCGTTTGGATTGCCAGCACTGGTATTCTGCGGAATGACGGCGTTCTTGGTCACTCCGTCCACGACCAGAGTGACATTGTTCGTCACATTACTGCCCGGGCTCGCTATTTCATTGATTGCGGGTGCGCGAATATCGCGGGAGCGCGCGACGCGGATGTTGAAACCGTCGAACGGCTCCCACACGCCGCCCAGTTTCCAGGCCGTCTGACCACCGACGCTGCTATAATCAGCATAACGGATGGCACCGTTCACGTTCAGCGTGCGGGCGCCCGGCAGGTCGTCCAGCAGGGGCACGGTCGCTTCGACGTAACCTTCCTTCACGTTGAACTTGCCCTCATACGGGACGGCGTTACCTGCTGTCAGGAAGCCGTTGTTCGACGCAACCTCGTCCGCCGTCAGTTCCTGCGTTTCCCGGCGATATTCGCCGCCGAACGCCACGACGACGGGGCCGGCCCATGTGTCGAAGGGCTCGCCGATGACGTTCGCAGCGGCCGTCAGCTGATCGTACTTCACTTTATTGATGCCTTCGCCCCAGATATATTCCTGGGACGCGATCGTGGAATTGCCTTCGCCAAACAGGTTCAGCGGCTGACAGCCGGCGGCAGCGGGGTTTCCTTCCAGAACGCCGCGGCACACTATGCTGCCGGTGTTGGGGTCCCGCACGGCGTCCAGCGCAAAATTCAGGTTCGCGCGAATGGGATTTTCAAATGTCTTGGATGTGTAGTTGTTAGCCCCGTAGGATACGTGTCCATCCATGCGCCACGTGTCGGCCAGCTCAACCTCAACGCCTGCCACTGCGTGCGGTGTCTCATTGGTGATCTCGTACAAATTATTGTCGATATCATAGGCGATACGGCTCATGTTGAAGCTTTGGACGTCCTCCGGCAGGCGATCGAGCACGCCTTGAGGGATGAAGGCGTTGTCGCGCTGGATCGTGACATTCGCCAGACGTATGGGAACGCCAGCCAGAGTGCCGACGGACCGTGACCAGCCGCCCTCCACATATGCCGTCACCCTGTCGGATATGTCATAATAGATGGAGCCATAGGCGGTCAGGCGTTCGACTGCGGGGACGAGGGACGTGTCGGTGATGATGGATTGGCCTTCGCCGCCGATCATCGTCGAACCGCCGGAAATTTCCCCGCGCTGGAAGGGGCGCAGCGTCCCGTCCGGATTGAACGTCATATCCCTCAGGCCGGGAATATTGCTCGTGATGACGCCCGCCTGGCCCAGATTATTATGGACATTGGGGGCAAGGATATAGGCTTCTCGACCATTGCTCGCCCGCTGTCCGTTGCTGACGATCAACTGCTCCTCGCGGCCCCAGTCGCGGCTGTAGATGTCGGGAACGCCGTTATTGTCGGAATAATCGGCGCTGATGACAACTTTTGCGCGATCATCGTCGAAGTTGGTGCCGGCGATGAAGCCGCCGCGGAATGTACGATAGTCGCCCTCTTCGGCAATACCTGTCTGTCCGACGACCTGAACCCCGTCATATTCTTTCTTCATGATGATATTGACGACGCCGGAGACCGCGTCCGAACCATATAGAGCCGAGGCGCCGCCTGTGACGACGTCCACGCGTTCGATCATGATGGTTGGGAACAGGTTAAGGTCGGTCGTCGTGGGCGTACCCAGATTGCTTGCGGGTGCGAAGGGCACGACGCGCGACTGGTTCACCAGGACCAGCGTCCGCTGACCGCCAAGCGCCCGCAGATCCGCAGTGGCCTGCGCCGGGCTGGATGTGTTGGTCGCATTGGCACCGGGTGAGCGGGTCGCCTTGAATGCCGGGTTCTGGTTCAGGACCTCCATGACGGTCGTGGCAGCCTGCCGTTCGATCGTGGCGTCTCCCACGACCTGTGTCGGCGTCGGCGCCTGCAGACCGTCCTGCGTTGTTCGGGACGCGGTAACGACGATCTCCGCAACATCGCCGTCATTCGCCCGGACGGTGGCTGGCGCCGCGGCGCCCTCGTCGGGGGCGCCCTCCTGTGCCCAGGCGGGTACAGCGATCGCTGTCATTGCCGTGGTCAGTGACAGAACCTTCAGCCATTGCCGGGTCGAGCGCTCGCAGGCGTGTATCATCGCTAATTCCTCCCCATCGATTGACGAAACTCAAGGTTCGTCTTTGTTGAATCGCATTCGTAAAAACGCAACGTTGATCCGCCTTAAAATTAGCTGATGACGAATGCAATATGATATATTTGTCTCATCTCAGGACGTCTTCACAGCCCCACGCTGCGGTGTTCTCGCCTTTCAGGACAGTGCGCCGCGCAGCCCTTCTTCTTCCACTTCGCCCTTTCGCGACGAGGGCCGGGCAAGCGCGCGAACCAAGGCAGTAGCGGCTCGGTTCGCCAATCAGCTACCGCCCCCTAATCAGGTAAGCGCGGGCGCGGCGGTGAGCGGAGGTACCGGGACCCTGCATCAGCGCGCCAGCGCCTCTTCATAAATACTTGAATCGATTAAGTCTTTAATCGCCTCTCTGCTGCGTGGGCTACGGCCCTCCTGCTCCGCTAGCCACACTTCCTCGGCAACCATGATGTCGAGAAGCTTGTCCGGAATGGCCGCAGGAAATGACAGATGCGACCATGACCCGGTCACGTCTTCCAACGCGAAGCCAGTACGTTCCGCAGCCAAGCGCTGCGCCGCCTCCGGGTTCGTCTGGAGCGCTGACGATGCATCGATAATGGCGCGTACCAGCGTGACGATCTGCTGGCGCTTCGCGGGGTCCTGCAGTTGCGCCGTGGTCGTGTTCAGATTGAACATCTCGCTATAGACTTCTGGATCGGTAAAGCTGATCAGATCGTCGCCCACTGCCTGGGCGGCACGTTCGCCATAGGGGTCCCAGATCGCAACGGCGTCCACCTGGCGGGTGGCGAGGGCGTTCGCCATTTCATCAATCGGGACGCGAACCGCTTCGATGTCGGAAAAGCCCAGATCCTCCTTTTGCAGCATGCGGTGAACGAAATAACCCGCTGACGTCGTGGGGATCGTCGCGATGCGTTTCCCCTTCAGGTCGCTAAGCGTTTTGATCCCGGCAGAGCGGCGGGCGACGATGCGGTAATGCCCCTCCGTCAGGGTCAGGATGATACGGATTTCCGGGTGCTCGATGGAATAGCGCAACGCCTGCGTCTCGGCATGCGTGGCGACATCGGCGGGGCCGGCATCGAACACGCCCGCAATATTCTCCGCGCCGACCAGATTAGGGATGGCGCCTTTCTCGACCGGCAGCCCACCGGGGTAAAAATCGCGTGCCGCATAGAGGAGGGGTGCCGATTCAATCGCCCCCGTATTTGCCCGTATGCGCAGATCCTGGCCGTCGGGCGAGGGGGCCCCCGGCGTACTGCAGCCGATGAGGGTCGCCGCCATCATTGTGACCAGCGCGCCAAAAGCAAAACGGGGTCGTCTCATATCTCGCTCCAATGACAGCCAGGGTGATAACGTCTAGATGCTGCCACCGGTTTGGCAAGGGGCACGCCGCGGAGTGATCTTCTGCGGGGTAAGAAATAATGCCAGCGCCCTGACAACAGGCAAAGGCCGCCCGCTGCGAATATTGTCGCTGAGGAATAGTGGGCCATCGCCCACTGCGATGTGTGGGAACGAATGTGGTTTATTCTCTGACACCCAAACGTCATTCTTAGAAAAAATTGGCTGCAAATAGTCAAAGAAGGCGAGCAGCTGATGATGAAGATAATGAGTTTTGGGTAGGAGGATGAACAATGGCCGTTCTTGAAGAAGAGCACACAGAACTTGTCGATCTGGACTCTGCAGAATGTTCGCCCAAGGCTGTTGATAGTCTTATATCACCATCCGATGATACGGAATCGCTTCCTATTCTTGATTTTTCCAAGATGCATGGGTCGGAACGGGAGCGCCAGGAGCTGATTGCAAAACTCAGGACAGTTCTGCACGAACATGGCTTTTTCTACATCGCAGGCCATGGGGTCGACCCGGAATTGATTTCCGAATTCATTGCCGCGTCCAAGCGTTTCTTTGCCTTGCCGGCGCAGGACAAGCTCGCCATCGAAATGACGCGTTCTCCGCATTTCCGCGGTTATAATCGCGCGGGCCTTGAACTGACCGGCGGTCAGCAGGATTGGCGAGAGCAGGTCGATTTCGACCGCGAGGAGGAGGCGGTGTCCGATGACTCCGGCGCGGTCATCTGGAAAAGGGCGCTCGGCCCCAATCAATGGCCGCCCGCAATGCCGGAATTGAAATCGATCGTGCTGCGCTATCAGGAGGCCGTGACGCAGCTCGGTATCGACGTCCTGAAGGCCATTGGACTGGCGCTTGGCCAGACGGAGGACGTCTTTGCGCCGATGTATCGCTCCGGCCCGCGCCAGCACCTGAAGATCCTCCGCTATCCCGGGCGCGACGGTTCCGGTTCGCGGCAGGGCGTCGGCGCGCACAAGGATGGCGGCCTTGTCACCATCCTTCTGCAGGACATTCTTCCGGGCCTTCGCGTTCAGTCGCAGGACGGCAGCTGGATAGAGGCGCCCCCCATTCCAAATACCTTCGTCGTCAACACGGGTGAGTTGCTTGAGCTGGCCACCAACGGTTTCGTACGCGCAGATGTTCATGCCGTCGACACGCCGCCACCGGGAACGGAGCGCTTTTCAGCGGCCTTCTTCCTGGGGGCCAGTCATGACGGAACGGTGCCCGTCATCGAGCTGCCGCCTGAACTCAAGAAGGTGGAACGCGGCGTCAGCACGGATCCCGCCAACCCCATTTTCCGCGAAGTGGGCATGAACCACCTGAAGGCGCGCATCCGCTCGCACCCCGACGTCGCGAGCATCCATTATCCGGAAATGGTCTGATCCATTTTCATCTTCCGGTTTCATCCCTCATGCCCACGCCTCCCGGCATGGCATGGGGGATGGCGCTCCGCGTGATTGCTTGTCGGAGGGCATGATGCGGAGGCGGCCTCCGGACACCCTACGGGTCCGGAGGTCGCAATGTGCACCCGGTCATCACTGGATTTTGGCGTCCTAGAACGCGAAGCGTGCGCCAACGCGGAAATACCGTCCAATCGCGTCGTGAAACGGGGATCCATTATAGCTGGGTGAGGTGATGGGCAGAGGTGCCAGGGGCGGGTCCACGTTGAAGATATTGTCGACCTGTCCATAGATTTGCCAATGATCGCCGATCTTGCCTGTCAGGTCGATGTCGACATAAGTTCGCGATGGGATGGAATTGTCGTCAATGTCGACACCCTCCTCATAGTCGTTCTGGTATGTGCCACTGTCGACGTAACGCACCTGAACGCCGGCGGCCAACAGGTCATCACTGTAACGGGCGGAAAGATTGCCGCGCCAATGCGGTACCCCGCCGCTGCGACCCACCTGTCCCGCGACATCGCTGTCCTGACCACTGACGGTAGTGGTCAGTTCGTCAATATAGGTCGCAAGCCCGCGGAAGGTGATGTCGCCGTTCCCGATTGGGACGCGATAATCGAGCGCAACGTCGAAGCCATCCGACTTCAGCGCGCCAGCGTTCACCAGCGTCGCCTCCACCCTGTTAATCGCGCCGCCATCGCCAAAGCTGATTGCACTACACAGCGCATCCTGGCCCAGGTTGAAGCAATTATCGACGATCTGCTGCCCTGTCAGCGATACGATCGCATCGCTGATATCGAAGGAATAATAGTCGAACGACAGCCGCAGGTTGCCGGCCCATTCGGGTGTATAGACGAACCCTGCGGTCCACGCCTTCGATGTTTCCGGCGTCAGATTGGGATTGCCGCCGGTCAGTTCCGTCACCGTGGGGTTCTTGATGTCCGGCGCAACGTCGCGCGGATCGATCAAATTACGGATCAGCTGGTTTTGTCCGGAAAACAGTTCGTTGACGCTCGGCGCCCGAATGTCGCGGGAATAGGTGCCGCGCACTCGCAGATCGGCGAATGGCGAATAATTGGCGCCCACCTTCCACGTCGTCACCGTGCCGCTGGTCGAATAATCGGTCAGGCGAACCGCGCCGTTCACGTCCAGCAGATATCCGAAGGGCTGATCGTCCAGCAGCGGGACGACGATCTCTGCAAAGGCTTCCTTTACATTGACGGATCCGCTCAGCGGTTTCGGGTTGACGGTGATATATCCACTCGCCTGGGAAATCGGGTCGGAGGAGGCATCGATGCGATCCTCTCGATATTCCGCTCCCACGGCGATATCCACGTCGCCCGCCCATGTCCGGAACGGGGAACCGGAGATGCTGGCCGAATAAAGGTCCTGCTCCTGCCGCGATTGCAGGACGGCTGTACCCAGATAATAATCAAGCGCCTCCTGGCTGATGGAGCCGTCGCCAAACACGTTGATCGGAACGCAATTTGCGATGTCGGGGTCGCTGCTGCCGGGGTTCAGCACCTGCGCGCGGCACACCGCCTGACCGCCAACCCGCACGGAATCTATGCCGAGCCTAAAGCGGCTAAGGTTGCGGTTATTGCCATCTTCGCGGTCGTAGTCATTGCGAAAGAATTGCGCCCCCACGTTCCAGTCCCATCCCGCGAACGCGCCATTGGCGCCAAGGCCATAGCGCCGGACAGTCGAATCCACTGTGTTGGAAAAGGGGCCTTCCTCGGTGGCGATGCGGCCCATGCGAAACGATGTCAGATCGTTAGCATCCAGGATCGACCCGATTTCGTCCGGCAGAAAAGCGTTGTCGCGCCGGATCGTCAGGGTCCCGCGATCGGTGGCCGTGGTGCCGTCGGAAAAAATATCGATCTTGGAAATCAGGGCATCGGCATACAGACTAACGCTTTCCGACACGTCGAATGTCGCGCGCCCAAAGCCTGACAGCCTTTCTACTTCTGGAAAGATATTGGCCTGCGGTGCCAGCGTTCCGCCATCGCCGCCCACCATGAAGGACGTGCCGACCAGGGTTCCATATTCAAATGGCCGAACGGTGCCGCCGGGGCCGAATTGCAGGCCGCGTAGGGCCGGTATGCTGTTCAGCGCGGTGACACCGCCGGAGGTCAGTTGCGAAAATCTGGCATTAGCGGCCGTGATACGGGCAGGGCCGTCGCCGGGATTGCTGACCAGTGCATAATCATCGCGGCCCCAAGGGCGGGATGATTGAAACAGCTGGCCGTCATTCTTGTAATAGTCGATGGACCCGACGACGTGGAAACGCCCGTCGGCAAAGCCATGCCCCGCCGCCGCCGACCCCGCGGTGATGGCCACGTCGCCATAGGTGGAAATGCCCTTCTGAACGTCCCCCTTCACCCCAGAGAAACGGTCGTCGAGGGTGATGTTGACGACACCCGAAACAGCGTCGGAGCCATAGGCGGCGGATGCGCCGCCGGTGACGATTTCGACCCTCTGGATCAACGCTGTGGGGATAACGTTCGTGTCGAATGCGCCGGTCGGATCGGTCGCGGCGACGCGGCGCCCGTCCAGCAGCAACAAAGTACGCGAGGGTCCAAGTGCGCGCAGATCGAGATTACTGGCGCCGACCGGTTCGCTGGATTGGCCGGTATTCTGGTTCGTGCGCAGTGCCGGAACATCGCTCATCAACTCCGATACGCTGCGAACGGCCTTATACTGTAATTCGTCTTGGCTGATCGCGGTTACAGGCGTTGGCGCATCGAATTCCGAAATACGAGTTCCGGTAATGACAATGGCTTCGCTGTCAGATGCGCCGCCTTCGTTCGCAGCAGCAGGAGTGTCGGCAACAACTTGGGCTGATGCCTGTTCATACCCAATAGATATTAGACTGATACCGGACAATAGCAGGCAGGACTTGAAATGTGTCATCGGAGATCTCCCCAGCTCAAATGTTTATTTATTTTTTGAGTCGGGCGGGACTCATGCGCTGACAATATCAAATGTGCAAGAATAATTCGTCATGAACAACAATCGTTCGCGATTGTCATATTTATGACCTTGGCTATCCATCATTGTCGAACCGTGCAGAGACCGGCGATCGATCGCCAGCAGGAGGGTTAAATCATGACAGACAGATTATCCGGACGTATCGCGATCATCACCGGCGCATCGTCGGGCATCGGTGCGGCAGTGGCGCGGGCGTTCGCGGCAGAGGGTGCGCGGCTCGTCCTGGCAGCACGGCGGCGGGAACGGCTGCAGGAACTGGCAGATGAGCTAGGGCCTGCGGATGTGCGCATATGCCCGACCGACGTCACCGACGAGGGCCAGGTAAAGACGCTGTTCGCCCAGGCCGGGGAGATGGGGCCCGTGGACCTGCTGGTGAACAATGCCGGCGCCACCACCCACGGTTCCGCCATCGACATGCCGCTGGACACCTGGCGGCAGACGCTCGACCTGAACCTGACGGCGGCCTTCATCTGCGCACGGGAAGCGATGCGCGCCATGGTCCCGCGCGGTCGCGGCCGCATCATCAACATTGGCAGCATTTCCGCGCAGGCGCCGCGCGACAATGCCATCGCCTATACGGCGAGCAAATACGGACTTGAAGGACTGACCCGCGGCCTCGCGCTGGAGGGGCGCCCGCACGGCATTACCGTCTCCATCATCCACCCAGGCTCCACAGCCACCGAACTCGCCGGAAAGCCAGAGGATCTGTCAAAGGTCGGGCCGAAAACCATGGCCGGTGCGACGGTCGCGCAGGCCATAGTGACCATGGCCTCCATGCCGGATGAAGCGAACCTCCTGTCGGCAACGCTGCTCCCGATAGAGCAACCCTATCTGGGCCGGGGCTGAGGGGCGGAAAATGGTGGATGCACCAGGGCTCGAACCTAGGACCCGCTGATTAAAAGTCCCTGAAGGAGTGTTGATTTTAAAAGGTATTTCCCTAACCTAGGGAAGAATGGCTTGCGGAGAATCAATCGGTTACAAACGAAAGTCCAACTGTCTTGGGGGCGTTTAGACACGAAAACGACGTCTTGTTCGGGCCCCGGAACTTGCGACCGTCCCGCGTGCCGCCCTGACGCTTACGCCATGTCGGAACATGCGACGATGCAGGCTGCTGATAACCAACATCATTTCCGGAAGTAGACCGGCTTAATCGGCACGGGTCAGCGATGAAGCTTGATCCGCAATCGCCCCGCTCCAGAACAAAGCCGCGCTACGAAATTTCCCCTCGCCGTGCAAAGATACTGTTCGTCAAGGTTCACTCGCGTTGCCACGGGGCGCGATCTGACGCGGCGCATCGGGAACGCGGGTCGAACGAAGACCTAAAAAGCCCCTATCCGCGCACGCGGGCCAGTCCTTCGATTACGTCGCGAGCGGTTGCAACGACGCCGAAGACGCCGTCTTCCACCGTTACCATATGGATCGCCGCATCATGGGCATATGCGTCGGCGCTCGCACAAGCATCAGGTACCAGCAGGCACTGGAACTTGCGGTCCGCCGCTTCGCGAAGCGTGGTATGGACGCATACATCCGTGGTGATGCCGCAAAAAAGAAGCTGCGAGATACCCTGGGACTTTAAAATGATTTCGAGATCCGTCTGGTAAAAGGCCCCATTGGCTGTTTTGTCGACCACGATATCGTCCGGTGCGGGCATCAGCTCCGGAAGGATTTCGTATCCGGGTCCGCCGCGCACCAGCGCAGTATTTTCAGGATCGGTCAGGTCGATGCCGGCACGCCGAGCTCGCCAATGATCATAGGGCGTAACATCGGCCAGGTCGGATCGATAACCTTGCCGCGTCCAGATAATGCGGCAGCCGGCATTGCGAACGGCAGCTACCATTTCTTTCACAACGGGAATGATCGAACGAAGTGGCGCCGGATCATAGCCTTTGCGCGCGAAATATCCGTCTTCATGAAGGAAATCCACCTGAAGGTCGATGACCAGCAAAGCCGTTTTCTTGGGGTCGAACTGCTCATCATAAGGGTAGTTGAAGGGCTGGGCGCGGATCATGGTCTGTCTCGATCTAGAATTTGAAGCCTACGCGCGCTTCGACGATGCGCGGCGGGCCGTAGTTTTCAATGTCGGCGAAGCCGGCAAAGTAAAAACGTTGCTGTTTGTAGGTGGTGTTGGTCAGGTTACGCCCGATCAACGCGACGTAGATGTCGTCGCCTGGCAGGTCATAGCGCAGATTGGCGTTGAGCAGCGCGTAACCCTTTTGCCTTTCACGGTCGATGTCCGCGAATTGAGGAAAATAGACCGCGCTTTGGTAGGTGACTTCACTGCGCAAGGTGATCTTGCCCGAATTGCCGAGTGTTGCGGCGTATTCGGCGCCGGCGGTGAAGCTCCATTTCGGCGACAGCGGAAGCGGCAGCCCGGTCAGTTCCGTCAAGGTGACCGGCGACACAAAGCCCTTGAGCTCGGAATTGAGATAGGCGGCATTCGCGTCGATCGTGAAACCGTCCGCGGGTCGCGCAACGAGCGAAGCCTCCGCGCCATAGATCGGCGCCTTTGCCGCATTGTTGACCTCGATGATGATGCCGTTTGGCGTAAACAGGACGGACCGCAGCTGCAGGTTGGTATAGTCGTAGTAAAAGCCAGCGAGCCCCAGTTCGAACTGACCATCCGCAAAGCTGTTCTTGCTTCCGATCTCATAGGCCCAGATCTTCTCCGGCTTATAGGTATTGGCCGTCGTACCAAGGTTGACGCCGCCGCTCTTGAAGCCGCGAGTCACGCTCGCATAGAGTTTCCCGCCATCATACGGACGATACTCCACGAGCAGCTTTGGCGTGAAGGCATCGTCCTTGGTCGAACCCGATGTGTCGATGGGCTCCGGAAAAAAGAGCGGAGCCGCAAATGAACTCTCCGCGTCCTGCTTCTCGTGCGTGTATCGGGCACCGGCGAGAACCGAGAGCTTTTCGCCGAGCGGAACTGTGATTTCCCCGAAGACGGCATAGCTTCTGCCACCGGTGCGCAAGCTCTGATCTGTGTAGAGGTAGGGGGTCGGATCCGGATAGTCCGCATCGATCTCGATGCCTCGGCTGTTGGAGGTTTCGCGCGAATAATAGGCTCCCGCCGTCCAGTTCACCGCGCCGGGCGTTCCACCGGAGAGCTGAAATTCCTGAGAGAAGAAATTATTGGTGGCGGTGGAATCGGTATAGCCGATGTGTCCGCCCGATCCGTCGACATCCGCGATATTGTCGGTGTCATAGTCGAGATGGCCGGTGATCGACTTGAGCGTCACGTCGCCAAGATCGAGGGTCAGCGTACCCGACAATAACAGACCTTCGCCAATGAAGCTGGGCAGGGTGTCAACGTTGATCCGGCGGGGCGACTCCCGCTGCGGAGGAAGGCTGGCGTAGACTGGTGAATCGGGGTTGTTGCTGCTGCCGAATCCCAACGTCCCCTTGTCCCGCGAATATTGCGCAGTCACGTCGGCCGTCAGCGTTTCCGTCAGGTCATAGCGACCGCGCAGGCGAAGGCCCATATAGTTGCGGTCATCAATTTCGCCGCCCAGCGCATTGAGATTACGCGTATAGCCATCGTCGTTCGCAAAGGCGGCACTGATGCGGACGCCCCCGCGCTCGTCAAAGGGAACGGTTACGCCGGCTTGCGCCGTCACAAGGTTATAAGACCCGTAGCCGACATAACCGTCTACGCCAAACCTATCGCCGGGCGCTTTCGATAGCAGGTTGATGGCGCCTCCGGTGGCGTTTCGGCCGTAAAGCGTACCTTCCGGGCCCTTGAGTACTTCCACCCGGTCGATGTCGAACATTTCCGCGAGGGCAAAGCGCAATTGCGGAATGTAAATTCCGTCGACATGGACAGCAACGGATGCGGACCCGGATGCGATGTTGGTCCCGACGCCGCGCAACGAGATTCGGGATGTCCCACCCGAAACCGCGATGTTCAGTCCCGGGCTGCGATATTGAAGGTCGGTCAACGAGTTCACGCCACTGTCTTTGAGCGCGGTTCCTGAAAAGACGTTGAGCGAAGCGGGAACATCGATCGCGCGCTCTTCGCGCTTTCGCGCTGTCACGATAATCTCGCCCGAGAGTTGCTCGTCGGCATCGGCGCTTGAAGCTTGGGCGCTCGAAGCTTGGGCGAAGGAGGGGCTGGGCATCATCATCGTCGAAGCGAGGAGCGGCAGCGCCACTAAGGATTTGGTCCGGCGCGAAATCCCAGTCAGAGCGTCAGTGGCTTTGGTCACGTGGTTTTCCCCCATTTAGCGATAGTCAAAATCACAGGCGTGCTCGGTGAGGAGCTTCTCGCCTGCTCAAATTGTCTATCGAGGCCCACCACGGGCCGATATGTCGTAAATATGACGGTCGGGGTGGGCGGCCGCATCCTGCGGCACCCCCCCGGCGCCCTGCGCTGCGGCCTGCGACGGTTGATGACACTGATCGGAGGGCGACGGCCTTCCAGGCGGGGACCGTCATGTTCATGTCATGGATCATCCCCGATCGGCCCATTAGCATATTCGAAGCTGAAAACGGGGTGCGGCAAGCGCCCCAACAGAAACGGGGGCCATCGCCATGACCACAACGAAACGAAACCTCGTGCGGGGTGCAGCGACGTGTCCGGGACACGGCCTGCGAAGCATCAGCGGGCGGAACCGCAAGGTGGCGGCAAGCGCCTCGGCGAGCCGTCGAGTTTCTCGACTGCGTCGCGCAGCTCTGCTGCTCGGCTTTGCCATTAGCCTCGCGGTTGGCGGCACGGCAAGCGCTAGGGCCGATGTTGATCTCGCGATTATCGGTGGTCGGGTCATCGATCCCGAAACGGGATTGGATGCGATCCGTAACGTCGGAATCAGCGGCGGCAAGATTGTCGCCGTTACCACTGACGATATTCGCGCTCGCCGGCTAATCGATGCGCGCAACCTGGTCGTCTCGCCCGGCTTCATCGATCTTCACTCTCATGGCCAACAATTGCCGGCCGCGCGCATGCAGGCGTTTGACGGGGTGACCACCGCCCTCGAACTTGAACTCGGCATGCTGCCGATCGATCGCTATTATGCCGAGATGGCGCGCGAAGGGCGTCCCATTCACTATGGGGCGTCGGCGTCTTGGGCCGCGGCTCGGCAGGCCGTCATGGACCAATTGCCGCTCACGCCTTCCATCGAAGCGTTTCAGAAGGCAGCCCATTTTCCAAATTGGTCCAGCCAGATCGCATCGGACGCCCAGATCGAATCGATGGCATCGATATTGCGCACGGCTCTCGACAAGGGCGCGCTCGGCATCGGGTTCAATCTCGGCTATGCGCCACCCAGCGGTCGTAAGGAATATTATGAAATCAATCGTCTCGCCGCCAGCTACGACGTGCCGACATTTACCCATGTCCGCTTTATCAGCACCGAAGAGCCGCTGAGTTCGTTTGAAGCATTCGAAGAGATGGTGGCGGTTTCGGCCTCTACCGGCGCGCATATGCATGTGTCGCACCTCAACAGTACGACGCTCCGCGACATCCCGCGTGTCCTTCGCCTGATCGCCGATGCCCAGTCCCATCAAGTGCCGATCACGGTCGAATCCTATCCCTATCCGGCCGCGTCGACTGTTATCGGCGCCGCGATGTTCCGGGGTCCGAACTGGCAGGAACGCCTTGGCGGGGTGCGATACGAGGATTTCGAATATGAAGGCAGGGCGCTGGACGAGGCTTCGTTCAAAGCGCTGCAGGCAAAGGATCCGGGTGCGATCATCGTCTATAAATATCTTCGCACCGATAGTTCGCCTCAGGACCAAGCCATGCTCGATCAGGCGGTTCTGTTCCCTGGCAGTGCGATCGCATCGGACACGATGCCCTGGACAGTGGATGGAAAAATGCAATCGGGCGATCAATGGCCTCTGCCTGCCAATGCTTTTTCCCATCCGCGCAGCGCCGGGACTTTTTCGCGCTTCTTGCGCGAATATGTCCGGGAGCGTCGCCTCATCAGCTTGCCCGATGCGCTGCGACGCATAACGCTGGTGCCTGCACAAATTCTCGAGAAAGCGGTTCCGCAAATGCGTTCCAAAGGCCGACTTCAGGTGGGGGCGGATGCCGACATCAGCGTCTTCGATCCCGAAGCAGTAACTGATCGTGCGACCTTCAGCACACCGTCGCAATCCTCTTCAGGGATGAGATGGGTCATTGTCTCGGGAACCCCGGTGATCGCAAAGGGGGTGCTCGACCGCAGCGCCTTTCCGGGACGCCCCATCCGCCGGCCCGAGCTGCCTGCCGCCGACTAGCCGCTGCGGTCGGCTGCCCCGGAATCCTGCTTGCCTCTCGCAGAGACCCACAGCCAATATATCGGGAGTCCGAGTAGAATAACGACAAGATTGGCGAGACTGGTGACCGGCATCTCGACAAAGGCATTGGCCAGCAAGGCCCCGCTTGCAAGGACGAATATGACAGGCAGGAAGGGATATAAGGGCACTTTATAGGGTCGCGGCAGGTCGGGACGACTTATGCGTAGCTTGATGAGCCCGATAACGCACCAGCCGTAAAAAACCCACATGCGCAGCACGAACTGCGCGGCCAGCTCTTCGAACGTACGGACCCACACATAGGCCACCGCCAACAGGGCGGTGACGATGATGGCGACATGCGGCGTCTGGAATCGATGATGGACTGCGCCGACCTTTGAAAAGAAGAGCCTGTCTTCCGCCATCGCGAAGAGCACGCGCGGGTCACAGGTCCCGCCCGCAAGGAGCGCACCGAATGTAGCGATGATGGCGGCAACGGCGATAATGGTACTGCCCCAGTCCCCCATTACGGCTCTTGCCGCGTCAGCGGCCACGAACGGGGAGGCCGCGATCGCGGGAACGGAAAGAGCGCTCAGGAAGGCGGCATTGATGAGCAAATAGGTGAGCATGACGAAAAGCGTGCCGCCGATCAGCCCAAGCGGAAGGTTGCGCTGCGGATTTTTGACTTCACCGGCCAGCGCAGCCGCTGCGGCAACGCCTTCGAATGGCCAGAGCACCGCAATGAGCGCGGCACCCCAGCCGCCCACGGTCGGCCTGAATCCCGGGTCGACCCCAGGCAAGGATACGCCTTGCGACGAAAGCAGGATTCCAGCCGAAAGACCAAGAAGGGCCAGGCCTTTTATGACCGTGAATAGCCAGTTGAACTGGCTGGAGAGCCGTATCGAAACGATGTTCACAAGGCTGACAAGCAGGATGGCGCCCGTTGCGAGCCATTTTGCGTAACCGGCGCCATGTGGATAGACGGCGGATATATAGTCCGCGAAAATGAGTGAGACCGCCGCCCAATTAGCGGGGTTGATAAGGAAGAAGGTCCAACCGAACAGGAACGCGGCCCGGTTGCCGAAAGCCTCCTGCAAATAAGAATAAAGTCCGCCCGAGCGCGGAAACATGGCGGCAAGTTCGGCGAGGCTGAGCGCGAGGCACATCGTGACCAGTCCGCCAGCGAGCCAGACCAAAAGGACGTTGCCAGGGGTTCCGACCAGTCCGGCGATTTCCGAAGGTGAACGGAATATTCCGCTGCCGATCACAATTCCGATTGTGATCGCGCCCAGCGACCAACCACTCAGGCGGCGAGGAAGATTGGAAAATTCCTGGGTCAAAGCTCGCCTCTTGGCCGGAAAAGGCCGAGGCTAGGCCCGCGCGCGCGGGAGCGAAATATCAAAGATAGCACAGAAGGGCGGTGAGATCGCCTAGCCGTCCAGCGTCAGGCTTCGCAGGAACAGGTCGAACAATTGGGCGGCTGAATGAACATCCAGCTTGAAATAAATATTGCGCTTGTGATTTGCGACCGTGCCGCCGTCGATGCTGAGGACACGGGCGAGCGACTTGGTCGAATGCCCCTTGAGCATAAGCTCGACGGTGTCGACCTCCCGAGGGGTCAACACGCCACCGTTCAGCCCTTCGATCTGCGTGCGAAGATCGAATAATGGGGCGCCCGATGCGGGCGCCTGAAGCGTCTGACGCTGCCAGTTTTGCTGCGCTTCGACGAAGGCGCAGACGAGCGGCGTCAAATCTTGGAGAATCTGCATCTCCGCCTTGTTGAAGAGATTGTCCTTCCCTTCGCGCTCGATGAAGATGTGGATCGATGTGTCCGGCGATGCCCGGACGACGTAGCGCACCTCGTCGACGACGCTCGTGTCATGGTAGAAGTGTTTGAAATATTCTGACTTTAGAAACGCCTCTGGCATGATGTCCTGCATCCGGAACAGACCGGTTGCACCTTCCACGGTCAGCCGATGAAACGGGTCGAGCGCATAAAGGCCATTTATATAATCGCTCATCCGGTTCTGAAGCCATGGCAAGCCGAGATTGGTTTGAGTGAGGACGGGGGGCGCGCTGTCTCGAAAAACATAAACGATGAAATTCTGGAACGGGATAAACGTCGCGAGCTCCGCGCAAAGCTCTTCGAACGCATTACTCTCTTGAACGGCCCGTTGCAGCCTGGCTGCCAGCCGCACGACGGGGGCCATCGCGGGCTGCGACTCTATATTTGAACCGGATTGAAATCCCGCACCCCCCATGACTGCTCCATATCATAACTATGACATATCGGACAACATGGGCCGCGATTATCTCTTTGACCATAGGCGAGCACATGGCTTGCTACGCGATGGCCGGGCGGTTGATGGCAGTTCCCGCACAAGCGATTGATGGCAATGGGGGCAGAGATGTTAACGATGCAAAGCTCCACCTGCGCGGCACTGTTTTCGGGCTTGGTCGCGGCTGCGCTTTCGCCGATTGCGTCCCAACGAGGGTCGCGTCCGGCTAGGAAAAAGCGTCAGAGGCGACAATTTCGGCCTCTCTCTACTTTTCTACGGCCCCGGCGCGTTAGCCTGACCGGACGGCAGGGCGGGGCAGGCGGTTTGGTCGGCGCGTTGCTGCTGGCGTCGGTCGCCTTGCCCGCCCGCGCGGAAGCCGATTTCAGCATCGAGCGGACAGAGCAATGGTCGATGACCTCCGCGAAAGGTGACGTCTATTCGGTCTCCATCGCCCTCCCGCAAATCCCGGCGCCAGCCACAGGATATCGGGTCATCTATGCACTCGATCCCCAGTGGTCCTTTGCGACGCTTGTCGAAACGGCGCGGCTTCAAGAAGACTTGCTCGGTCCTACCGTGATCGTGGGGATCGGATATCCGCAGTTCAGCAATGACCGCAGGATGTTTGACATGACGATCCCGGCGGATCGTGCAACCTTGCCGAACAACCGTTTCGATCCGCCCTATGGCGCGATTGGCGGAGCCGACGCGTTCCTGACTTTCATCGAAACCATGGTCAAACCAGCGGTTGCGAAGCGCGTTCGGATCAATGGATCGCAGCAAACCCTGGTGGGGCATTCGCTCGGCGGATTGCTGGTCCTGCACGCCTTGTTCACCCGCCCGGATTCATTCCAGACCTATGCCGCGGGCAGTCCGAGCATCTGGTGGGGGGACCGCGCCATCAACCGGGAATTGCAGGCTTTTGCAAAACGCGACTTACCTGCTCCCCGACGCTTGCTGATCACTGTAGGCGGTCTCGAGCAAAGATCATCTCCCGCGCAGGACGCACTGGCGGCATCCTCGGTAGCGGCAGAAGATCGCGCCGCCGTGGTGAAGATGAGCCGCTGTATCACGCGCGAGATGGCGCAGGTCGATCATGCTCGCTGGCTTGCGCAAAGATTACGCGACGCGGGGCCGCCGCAACTTGAGGTCAGGTATGTAGAATTTGATGATGAGGACCATCTCTCTGTGGTGCCATCCTTCCTTGCCCGCGCTGTGCGCTTTGCAAGTTCGGGGATGCTTGAACGACCCACGTCTCGTGGCCTGCGCTCCTCCAATTCTGCGCCGCCGTCGACGGACCTGCTGGCCTGTACCCGTCCTTTCCAATCGACGCCCGCCAAAAAATAGAGGTCACCCAGAATGCGAATTCTCACCTTCATGACACGTGCGGTCGCCGCATTGCTGACCAGTCCGAACTTTCACGCCTGGTCCCGACCCAACCCGACACATGAGTTTGTCATCCGGAGTGGCCTGATCATTCATGGCAGGGGGACAGCGCCCTTTACCGGCGGCCTCGCCATTCATCCGTCAACTCACATTTAGGCTTTTTCAGATTTTCGAGAGGAATTCGGCATGAAGATGGTTTTAGGAACGACGCTGGCAGTGCTTTTGAGCTGCGCGACAGTCAGCAATGCGCAGACGAATCCGCCAGCGGGCGATGCCGCCGTCGTCTTGCTCACGAATGAACTCGAACGCATCGCGAAGGATTCTGAAGGCGTTGTCGGCGTCGCTGCCTGGCGTCTCGATGGAGAGGGGCCGGTGATCGGAATGGCGCTTGATGAGCCATTCCCCATGGCAAGCACGTTCAAGGTCGCCGTTGCAGGCAAGATATTTGCCGATGTGGATGCCGGCCGGTTGCGCCTCGATCAGATGATTCTTCTTGAAGAGGATATGCGCGTGCCGTCCCCCATCATCGCCGATCACCTGATCCACCCCGGGGTCAGCCTCTCGCTTCTCAACTGGCTCGAACTCATGCTCACAGTCAGCGACAATACGGCGACCGATGTCATGGTGAAAATCGCGGGCGGGGCGCCTGCCGTCACGGCCTGGTTGCAGGAAAATAACATCACCGACGTCCGCGTAGACGAGGATACAGCGGCATCGCTTCAGCGGTTTCTGAAACTGCCGCGCGGCCCCTTCAACGCGGTCTACAAGGCGGCCGTCGATGCCGGCCAGGTTCCCGACGGCAGTCACACCCCGCACCCGCATTATTACAATGCACCTCAGAACACGGCGACGCCCCGCGGCATGGCGACACTTCTTACCGGCCTCTTCTCGGGAAAGTTCCTGAGTTCGGAAAGTACGGAAATCCTAACTGGTATAATGGAACGGACAACCACCGGCGTCGCCCGCATCCGGGGTCGCATGCCCGCGGGAACGGTCGTCGCCGACAAGACGGGAACGCTCGGCGGTTCGGTCAATGATGTGGGCGTCGTCACGCTGCCGGACGACGCCGGGCAGATCGTCATCGTGGCTTTCATCAAAAAGGGGCCCTTGGGGGAAGAAGGCGGCGAGCCAGTCATCGCCGACATGTCCCGGTCGATCCGCGACTATTTCCTGTTCAATAGCCCTTTCCTGGATCGATAAGGAGCCAGTCATGTCGACCGACAGGCTGACGATGAGTATCGCCGTTGAAGATCTGAAATTAAACAAACCGTTTCGCATTACAGGGCATCTGTTCACAAGTACCCCGGTCGCGGTCGTGACATTAAGCGACGGTGAAAATGCGGGGCGTGGTGAGGCAACCGGCGTCTATTATCTTGACGACAATCTCGACACGATGATTGCCGCGCTCGAAGACGTGCGGGGTGACATTGAAGCGGGAATCGGTCGCGCTGGCCTGCAAGATCGCTTGCCCGCCGGCGGCGCGCGAAATGCACTCGACTGCGCATATTGGGAACTCGAGTCTCGCCAGACCGGACGCGCAGTCTGGGATCTTGCTGGTATTGGCGAGCCACGCCCCCTCCTCACGGCCTTCACGCTCGGCGCCGAAGCGCCCGATCTGATGGCGAATGCCGCGGCTGATTATTCGATCGCCCGCGCGCTTAAGCTCAAACTGACGGGCGACCTCGCGGTGGATAGTGAACGCGTAAGGGTGGTCAGTCGAGCCCGCCCCGATTGTTGGCTCGGGGTGGACGCCAATCAAGGCTATGATGTGAAGGCGCTCGCGAAACTCCTTCCCGTTCTGGAGGCCGCGGGCGTTTCGCTCCTTGAGCAGCCATTACCACGGGGTGCCGAGGCTGATCTCGACGGCTTTAAGTGCTCCATTCCCATCGCCGCAGATGAGAGCGCACTGACACGCGCCGATCTTTCCGGGCTCGTCGGGCGGTTCGATGTCGTCAATATCAAGCTCGACAAGAGCGGCGGCCTGACCGAGGCGCTTGCGATGGCGGAGACCGCCCGCCAACTCGGCCTGGACGTGATGGTCGGAAACATGACTGGATCGAGCCTCGCGATGGCGCCAGCCTTCATTCTCGGTCAGCTGTGCGACATCGTCGATCTCGATGGGCCGACATTTCTCGCCCAGGATCGCGAGCTTAGCATCGAATATCGGGACGGAACCGTTTGGTGCCCCGAAACTGTCTGGGGCCGGTGTATCGGCGCCGCCTAACCCGGCCCCTTCCGACAAACGCCATTTGCCGAGCGCGAAACCAACATCTTTGACAAAGGGATTCTCATGACCACCACTGTCGTTCTGCCACAGCCCTATCTGCTGTTTCTGGGTGACGAAACCGAACCCGGCTATGCAAAGACAGCCTTTGGCCTTCGCGATTGGGCGCCCGAGAAATGCATCGGCGAATATGTGACCTCGGACGATGCAGTTGCGACCGGGTTACCCCGCATCAGCCTCGCTGAAGCCACCGAGCGAGGTGCCCGCTCGCTCGTGATTGGGGTGGCCAATCGCGGCGGGCTCATTTCCGCCGCCTGGATTCCCACTCTGTTAGAAGCCATCACCGTCGGGCTCGACCTGGTGAATGGACTTCATGCGAGGCTTGGCGATATTCCCGAACTGGTCGAAGCGGCAGCCCGCCACGGGCGCAGGCTCATCGACATCCGCACACCCCCTGCAAATATTCCCGTGGCAACAGGCGCGAAACGGACGGGCAAACGCCTCCTCACCGTCGGCACGGATTGTCATCTCGGGAAAAAATATACCGCGATGGCGCTGACCGCTGCGTTTGTTGCCCGTGGCAAGAACACGGATTTTCGCGCGACCGGACAGACCGGCATTATGATTGCGGGCGGCGGCATGCCGATGGACGCGGTGGTCTCAGATTTCGAAGCGGGCGCCGCCGAAATCCTTTCGCCCGCCGCTGCGGAGGATCATTGGGATGTCATCGAAGGGCAAGGATCGCTGTTCCATCCTGGCTATGCGCCTGTTTCGCTCGGGCTTCTCCACGGAAGCCAACCTGACGTGCTGGTGGTCTGTCATGAGCCCGGCCGCACCAGAATGCTGGGCACCGCAGGCTTCCCCGTCGCAACGGTTGAAGACGCCCTCGACCTGAACCTTCGCCATGCATCGCTCACCAACAAGGCAGTGCGATGTGCAGGTGTCTCGTTCAATACCTCCCGCCTGTCCGAAGAAGATGCGGTTGCGCTGATGGAGCGTGAAAGCGCGCGGCTGGGAATGCCTGTTGCCGATCCAATGCGGGGTGGGGGGCAATTTGATCGCCTGGTCGACGCGTGCTTGGCCTGATGCGCTGAATTGGACCGCAAACACTGAAGGCTCTGGACAGGCGAATGCTTCCCGACTTCGCCCTGAGGGCCCCGATCATTTGAGGCGGCTACGGATTTGTCCAACCGGCGCTGGAAGTCCATCCATATGATAGACAGCTAATCATGGCTGCCGCTCCAAGAACAATGACAGTTGGGAAATTAGCCTATCTGCTCGCGAACAAACTTCGTTCGTGCGGCAACTGACATCCGAGGGAGCGTGACCAGCGTGTAACCTAGCTCCGAATATACATCGATCATGGTATAATAGGTCGCTTCAGCTTCTGCCGGACTCTGTTTGCGTTCGGTGTCCTCCTGAAAGATGGCTGGCCAAGGCGGAGCGATGAAGACCTTGCTTGCATAGCGCCGCTGCTCGGCTGCCCGAATCGCGGTAGTGGGCACGGGCAGCCCGCACAGCCGCAGATAGCCGATTACGTCAGGAATGCCGCGATCAAAGATGACGGGACCGTCGGCGCTCGCGGCCTCACGGTAGGAACGCATTTCCCATGCTAGCATCAATGCCGCAAAGGCTTTTCGATCATCCCAAGGCAAAGCGGTGCCCCCAATGTCCGTTTGATCCTGGATGATCGCCCTGCCAGCCTCTGGCATGGTTCGGATTCCCTCGCCGGACAGGGCATTGATCAGACTGGTTTTGCCCGAACCCGGACCGCCCGTGAGAACGTGAAGATGGTCAGTCATTTTCTATGTCCTTCGTGGGCGGCACATCCCCTAATCTGCGCGGGAATGCCGTGACCCGGCTGGCGCTGGCGGAGTGCAGCGAAGCGGAGATTGCGACGATAACCGGGCACAGCCTCAAGGATGTCGGCGCGATACGCGACGCGCACTATCTGAAACGCGATTCCGGGCTGGCGGCAAGCGCCATTCGGAAGCTCGAAAACAGGGGAAACTCCCAACTGACCGCCCAACTGAGGATGGCGCGTCTGACTGGAAACCGGAAAAACGCCAATAAAAATAATGGTGGATGCACTAGGGCTCGAACCTAGGACCCGCTGATTAAGAGTCAGCTGCTCTACCAACTGAGCTATGCATCCACTGGGGCCGCGAAAGGGGCCGCCGTCCGGAGGTGGTACATCCGGGAAGCGGCGCATGTAGGGGCGTGTGCGACGCTTGTAAAGGCTTAGAAACGCCCCGGCCCGTCGCGCAGGCGTACACGGTCCTTCTGATGATGGATTGAGATCAGGATTCCCATCAGCAAAAGCGCCGTCAGCATGGCGCTGCCGCCATAGCTCATCAGCGGCAGGGGGATGCCCACCACCGGTGCGAAGCCCATGACCATGGCAAGGTTGATGAAGACATAGAAGAACAGCGTCACGGTCAGCCCCATCGCAGCCAGGCGGGAAAACACCGCCTTCGCTGTCAGTGCAGTATGGGCGCCCCAGCTAAGAATGATCGCATAGCAGAACAGCACAAAGAATCCGCCGATCAGGCCCCATTCCTCGGCCATCGTCGCGAAGATGAAATCGGTGTGCTGCTCCGGCAGATATTGCAGATGGCTCTGTGTGCCCGACAGGAAACCCTTACCGCCGACGCCGCCTGATCCGATGGCAATCTTGGACTGCGTGATGTGATAGCCTGCGCCAAGAGGATCCGCTTCCGGGTCCAGGAATATCAGCACGCGCCGCTGCTGATATTCCTTCAGCAGGAACTTTACGGCGAGCGGGACGCCGACGATGGCCGCGGCACCGGCGGTCAGAAACAGCCACAAGCGCGCGCCCGCCAGAAAGACGATCGTCGCCCCGCCCAAGATTATGGTCAGCGCCGTGCCGAGGTCGGGCTGCAACATGACAAGCGCTGCAGGAAACGCGATAACGATGGCGGGCAGGACAAGACTGCTTAGCGCCGCCGTCCTCACCCGTGGCAGAGTGTGGAAATAGCGCGCCAGGGCCAGCACTACGGCGATCTTCATCAGTTCGGACGGCTGCAGATTGATGATGCCCAGATTCAGCCAACGTTGCGAACCGCCGCCCAACTGGCCGACCGCCTCGACCCCCACCAGCATGACGAAGCATGCGCCGTAGAAGGGATAGGCCCATTTCAGCCAGAAGGTGACGTCGAACTGGCTCAGCACCAGCATCATCACGAACAGTGCGGCAAAACGTATGCCCTGATTCGTCATCCATGGCGCAGTCGATCCACCCGCCGCCGAATAAAGCACCAGCAGGCTGAACAGGCCGAGCGCCAATATGGCCCCCATAGGCAGCCAGGGCAGGCGGCCTATGCGATCAGGTAGGGCGAGGGTCGCCACGCGCGGCCTCCGTTTCGGGGGAGGGAACAAGCTCGGCGGAAATGCGGTCGCGGTTCCAGCCTTCCTCCAGCCGCGTCAGCGACTGCATCGCCTTGTCCTTGTCATACAGGAACGTCATCACATCCTTCGCGACAGGCGCCGCCGCCACCGACCCGCCACCGCCATGTTCGATGGTGACGCTGATCGCATAGCGCGGCTCTTCTACCGGCGCGAACGCCACGAACAGGCCGTGGTCCCGGTATTTCCAGGGGATCGAACCGCCCCGGTTTTTCGCGAGGGCGCGCACCTGCGCCGTACCGGTCTTTCCTCCCATGCGCACATTTTCCAGTGGCAGGCGGGATCGACCGGCTGTGCCGGCGGGCCCGTTGACGCATAGATCCATGGCATGCCGGACGGCGGCCATATGTTCGGGGTCAATGTCCACCGCTTCTCTGGTTTCGCCGACGCCGGCCAGTAGCGTCGGCATGATCTTCTTTCCGGATGCGACGCGCGACACCATTACGGCCAGTTGCAGCGGCGACAGGGCATTATAACCTTGGCCGATGGATGAATTCAGCGTCTCGCCCACCAGCCAGTCCTGATCGTAGCGCTCCTGCTTCCAGGCCGGGTCGGGCAGAATACCGCCCTTCTGGTTCGGCAATTGCAAGGTGTCGTAGGTCTGGCCCAGGCCCAGCTTGGCGCCCATGCTGTGGATGGCGTCGATGCCGATCTGCCGTCCGCGCGTGTAATAATAGACGTTGCAGCTTTGGTAGATGGATTTGTCCAGGTCGACATAGCCATGGCCGCCGCGACGCCAGCAGGCGAACCGGTGCCGACCCAGCTGATAGCCGCCATTGCAGATAACCCGGTCTAGCGGGTCGACGCCATTGGCCAGCGCCGCCAGTGCCGTGACCGGCTTGAAGGTGGATCCCGGCGGATAAAGCCCCTGAATGCTCTTGTTGATCAGGGGGTTCATCTCGTCCCCGGTCAGGGCGTCCCATTCCTTGTAACTGATGCCGTCGGACAGGGCATTGGGGTCGAATGCGGGCATGGACACCATCGTCAGCACCTCGCCCGTCATCGTATCGAGAACAACGACGGAACCCGATTCCGGTCCGATCCGCCGGGCCGCAAAAACCTGCAAATCGCGGTCGATGGACAGGCGGATATTCTCGCCCGGCGTGTCGGGGCGTGTATCGAGTTCGCGAATGATACGTCCGCGCGCATTGACCTCCACGCGCCGGGCACCGCGTTCACCGCGCAGCCGTTCGTCCATTGTGCGTTCGACGCCGTCCTTGCCCACCTTGAAGGCAGGGTGCAGGAACAGCGGGTCTTTATCCGCCTCCAGATATTGTTCGCGGGTCGGGGCGGCGACATAGCCCATCAGATGGCCGACGGCCTCGCCATCTGGATAATAGCGGCTGAACCCGCGCACCGGCTGCACACCGTCCAGTTCGGGCAGGCGGACATTGATGGCGGTATAGGCCTCCCAATCGACGTTCCCCGCCACCTGTATGGGCAGATAGCCTGGGCGCGTTCCCGCCTCTTCCTCGATCCGTTTGATTTCCTCCGGCGTCAGTACGATCAGTTCTTGCAACTGCCGCAGAGTGGCCGCGATATCGGGCACCTGTTCGGGGATCAGTTCCAGCGTATATTCCGGCTGATTGATGGCCAGCGGCTGCCCGGTCCTGTCGGTCAGCCAGCCCCGGCGGGGGGAAATCAGGCGAACCGCCACCCGGTTATCCTCGGCCAGCGTCGCGTATTTTTCCCCCTCGAAGACGCTCAGATACACCATGCGTCCGCCGATCAGAGCGCCCGCGGCGGCCTGCAAACCGCCCACGAAAAGGGCGCGGCGCGTAAATGTGCGGTCTCTTTCGACGTCCGATTTCATTCCTTGACCTTGTCGACAAAGCGGCGCTGCGTCCTGACGAAAATTGACGCGACCAGCGGAAAGGCCGCCAGCGTGGCAAGGCCCTGCGTTATGAAGGGCAGGGCGGGGGCATCCACCTCGCCCACCAGCAGGCACAGCCTCCATAAGATAAGCTGATATCCCAAAATGAAAGGGACCGATACCAGCCAGTCAGCCAACCAGTGCACGCGCGCCGTTCGCTGATCCATCCATATGATGGCCAACATGAACAGGGGCAGAAGCACGGCATTCACGCCCAGCGGCATTGCAAAGACCACATCCGCGACGATGCCCAGCGGCATGGCCGCCCAGACCGGCAATTGATTGGGCCGGTACAGCGCATACAAAAAAACGAGCGCCAGGCCCAGGTTTGGCCAGGCCGGCCAGGGCGTGAACAGCGGCGCGGTGGACAGGCAAAGTCCCACGAACACGATGATGGGGGCGATGAACGCACGCAGGCTGCTGGCGACGATGGTGCCGCGTTCCCGGTTGGACAGCGATCCCCATGGTCGGTGGCTTACATAACCCCGGTCCTTGATGGGTGGCTTCATGGGGCGGACGGCGAAGCCTGCGGCAGCGCCTGCTCCGGCGCATTGTCATCGTCGACAGGCGGCGACGGGGTCAACTCGCTGATATAGGGGCGGTCCACGATCACCATTTGGGCCAGGGATGGGATGGCTGCGGGACGGGCGCGGGGCATTTCTCCCCCCGTGGCGACGATGGTGCCTACGGGGATGCCAGGGGCGAACAGGCCGCCGTCACCCGACGTCACCAGCCGGTCGCCGATCGCCACCTGATTGGACGTCGGCCCGGTCAGGTCGACATCCATTGTCGGTCGGTTGGTCCCGATGACGAGGGCGGGCAGGCCTGTCCTGACAACGCGGACCGGAATACGGCTGGCCGGATCGGTGATCAGCATGATGCGGGAGGAGGAACGTCCGACTTCCAGCGTACGACCGATCAGGCCGACGTCGCTCCTGACTGGCTGGCCTGCATCGACGCCGTTACGAGACCCGCCGGAAATCAGGGCCTGCGCGGCATAGGCGCCTCCTGCCGCGCCGGAAACGGCAAACACGCCTACCTGCTCGGGTGCCGGATCGACGACGTCCAGCAGGCGCTTCATCTCGCGGTTTTCGCGCAGCGCGTTTTCGTATTTCAGACGCTCTTGCCGGTACAGCGCCTCGCGCCGTTCCAGCACTTTTACGCGACGGGCAGCGTCCATATAGGCGCTGGCATTGTTCCAGATCCCGGCCACCGTTTCCACCGGCACCTGCACGACCTGCCAGATCGGCGCGACCATGTCTGCGCCGATGCCGCGCAGCCCTTCGGACCGGTCCGGCGCGAACCGGCTCATGATCAGCAGGCCCAGCGCCATCCCGATGACCAGCAGCAGAAAGCTGCGTCCCAGGAAGGCAAGGGTCCGCTGTCGCCGCGTCGTGCCGCTTCGTACCTTTCGGGGCGGCCAGGCCACAGTCGCTTGTCTCCCTGTTCGCGGCGATTACTGCGTGGTCAGCACGCCTCGATAGACATCTTCTTCCAGCGCACGGCCGGTGCCGATGGCAACGCAGGTCAGGGGGTCGTCGGCGACCGTGACGGGCAGGCCGGTTGCGTCGCGGATCACCTCGTCCAATTGCCCCAGCAGCGCGCCGCCGCCGGTCATGACGATACCCTGGTCGACGATGTCGGCGGCAAGTTCCGGCGCCGTATTTTCCAGCGCCTGACGCACGCCTTCGACGATCTGGCTGACCGGTTCCGACAATGCTTCGGCGATCTGCGCCTGGTTGATGGTGATTTCCTTTGGCACGCCGTTCATCAGGTCGCGGCCCTTGATGTCCAGCGTTTCGCCGACTCCGTCGCGCGGCGGCTTTGCGGTGCCGATGGTTTCCTTGATCCGCTCTGCCGTCGTCTCGCCGATCAACAAATTATGATTGCGCCGCACATAGGACACGATGGAATCGTCCATCTTGTCGCCGCCGGTCCTGACACTCGTCGTATAGGCAAGCCCACGCAGCGACAGGACGGCGACCTCGGTCGTGCCGCCGCCAATATCCACCACCATGGACCCGATCGGTTCCGTTACCGGCATGCCGGCACCGATCGCAGCGGCCATCGGTTCGTCGATCAGATAGACAGAGCTTGCGCCCGCATTGTTCGCCGCGTCGCGAATGGCGCGTCGTTCGACGCTGGTCGAGCCCGACGGCACGCAGATGACGATTTCGGGGTTGGAGAAAAATTTCCGTTTCTGCACCTTCTGGATGAAATATTTGATCATCTGCTCGGCGACGTCGATATCTGCGATGACGCCGTCGCGCAGCGGTCGGATCGCCTCGATCGTGCCGGGGGTCTTGCCCATCATCATCTTCGCCTGGCTGCCGACCGCCTTCACGCTCTTGCGGCCGTCGATCATCTCGATGGCGACCACTGACGGTTCGTTCAGCACGATCCCCTCACCGCGCACATAGACGAGCGTGTTCGCCGTGCCGAGGTCGATGGCCATGTCTTGGCTCAGGAAAGAAAGAAATCGGCTGAACATGATGGAATCAAACTTTCGTTGCGAAAACGCATTGTTTCGGGATCGCATATCCTTAACGCAGCAACTTCCGCTTTGCGAGGAAGAGTTCGCGTCGGCAAGACGTCAAATCCTTCCCGTCGCATCCCGCTCGCGACCATGTCATGAGGGGGTTAAAAGAGTATATACCAAGGCCCGATTGTCATGCCCGCCAAGAAACGCGTCGACCTCCTGATGACCGAGCGCGCCCTCGTGGAAAGCCGCTCGCGGGCGCAGGCGCTCATCATGGCGGGGCTGGTCTATTCGGGCGAGCGCCGCATCGCGAAGGCCGGCGATGTGCTGGCCGCCGATGCGCCGCTGGAGGTTCGCGGAAAGGACCACCCGTGGGTTTCCCGCGGTGGGTTGAAGCTGGAACACGGGCTTCGACACTTCGGTATCGACCCGGCGGGCATGGTCGGCCTCGATGTCGGCAGCTCGACCGGAGGCTTCACAGACGTGTTGCTGACCCAGGGCGCGCGGCGTGTCTATGCTGTCGATTCCGGTACCAACCAGCTCGCCTGGAAATTGCGCCAGGACGAGCGCGTCCAGGTGCACGAACAAACCAACGCACGTCACCTGACGCCGGATCAGATCCCCGAACCCATCGATATAATTGTCTGCGATGCCAGCTTCATCGGGCTTGCAAAGGTGCTGGAAACACCGCTCGGCTTTGCGGCCCAGGGCGCTTTTCTCGTGGCGCTTATCAAGCCGCAGTTCGAGGCTGGACCCGCCCATGTCGAAAAGGGCGGCGTCGTCCGCGATCCCGCCGTCCACGAGCGCGTCTGCTCGGATGTGCGTGAATGGCTAGCCACCACTATGGGCTGGACCGTCCTCGGCATCACGCAAAGCCCGATCACCGGCCCGGCAGGCAATATAGAGTTTCTGATAGGCGCCCGCCTGGACCCCGCGGGGTGACTTAAACTTCGTATGTTCGGCAGTGAATGCCGGACGTAGGAAATGCCCGGTGCCGACCACAGCCCGACTCGGGCCCAATCACCGACAGCCAAACGCCGCGAACCAGGGCAATCTCGCCAGCTTCGCGGCGTTAGAGCCGACCATGGCGTGTCTGCATCAGGCCAAAGCCTCCCGCCTTGCCCTATTCGTCCATCTCTTATAGAGCGCGGCGCTTCCTATTCACATGCGGACGTGGCGGAATTGGTAGACGCGCCTGGTTTAGGTCCAGGTATCGAAAGATGTGGGGGTTCGAGTCCCTTCGTCCGCACCACTCGCCCGCTGCTCGCGACAGCTCAGAATAACAGAAGGCCGACATATACCCATGCGTATCGAAGAAACGAAGAACGAGGGCCTCGCCCGCGCCTACACCGTCACCATTCCGTCGGCGGACATGGATGCCCGTGTCGATGCGCAACTGACGCAGGTTTCGAAGACGATTCGCATGCCCGGCTTCCGCCCCGGCAAGGTGCCGACCAATCTGGTGCGCAAGATGCACGGAGAGGCGCTGTATGGCGAAGCCCTGCAAAAGGCCGTTCAGGAGGGCGTGCAGAAGGTCATGTCCGAAAAGGAACTGCGTCCGGCAGGCCAGCCTTCGGTCGACCTGAAATCCGGTGAGGCGGGCAAGGATGTCGAATTCGGCATGGAGCTGGAGGTCCTGCCTTCCGTCGATGTCGGTGATATGGAACCGATCAAGCTCGAAAAGCTCGTCGTAGAGGCGGGCGAGGACGAAATGCAGGAGGCGCTGCAGCGCTTTGCCGAGCAGCAGAAATCCTTCGAGGCAGCGCCCAAGAGCTACAAGGCTGCAACGGGCGATGTCGTCGCCATGGACTTCGTCGGCACGGTCGACGGGGAACCTTTCGAGGGCGGCACCGGCGAAGACATGACTGTGGAGATTGGCTCCGGCCGTCTCATTCCCGGTTTCGAGGATCAGCTTGTCGGCGTGAAGGCAAATGATTCGAAAACCGTGAAGGTCACTTTCCCAGAAGATTACAACGTCGCCTACCTCAAGGGTCGCGATGCCGAATTCGCCGTCACGGTGAACGAGGTTCGCAAGCCGAAGGAAGCCAAGGTCGACGACGAAATGGCAAAGAATCTGGGCCTCGAAGGCCTGGATCAGTTGAAGGAACTGCTCGGCGGTCAGCTGAATCAGGAACTGCAGAACCTCACCCGCACGCACATGAAGCGCAAGCTTCTCGACACGCTGGCGTCGCGTTACGATTTCGACGTGCCCCCCAGCATGGTTGAGGCTGAATTCGACCAGATCTGGCAGCAGCTTGAGCACGAAGCGTCCCATGCCGACGACAAGGACGCGGCGATGAAGGAGCTGGAGGCGGAGAAGGACGATTATCGTCGTATTGCGGAACGCCGCGTGCGCCTCGGCCTGCTTCTGTCGGAAATCGGCCAGCAGCAGGGCGTGCAGGTTTCCCAGCAGGAAATGAACCAGCTGATCTTCCAGGAAGCGCAGAAATATCAGGGCCAGCAGGAAGAGGTCGTGAAATATTTCCGCGAAAATCCGATGGCCGCTGCCCAGCTGCGTGCGCCTCTCTTTGAGGACAAGGTTGTTGATTTCCTTCTTGAAAATACGGAACTCGAAGAGCGCAAGGTCACACGCGAAGACCTGACCGCCGCAATTGAGGACGAGGACGAAACGCCGGAACCGAAGAAGGCGGCGCCGAAGAAAAAGGCCGCTGCAAAGAAAGCTCCGGCAAAGGACAGCGAAGCCGGAGAGAGCAAGGCGGCGGCAAAGAAGACTCCCGCGAAAAAGGACGACGCCGAGGACAGCAAGCCCGCTGCAAAGAAGGCGGCAGCCAAGAAGACAGCTCCGGCCAAGAAGGCGGCCGAGCCTGCTGCGGATGCGGAAGCCTCCACCAAGAAGGCACCGGCCAAGAAAGCCGCACCCAAGAAGGCCGCAGCCAAGACTGACGAAAAGGCCGACGCAAAGCCGGCAGCCAAGAAGGCCGCTGCGAAAAAGCCTGCCGCAAAGAAGTAAGCGTTCAATCCCCCCGTTTCGTTACGAGACGGGGGGCGGGCGCCCTTGACTTGGGCGCGCGGTCATCCGACTTCTTGTGATACGCAGTTCCCGAACGAAAGACCCACTATGCAAGACCCGATGTCCGCTCTCGTCCCTATCGTCATCGAACAGTCGAACCGGGGCGAGCGCTCCTTTGACATTTATTCCCGCCTGCTCAGGGAACGCATCGTCTTCGTGACGGGGCAGGTCGAAGATCACATGGCGACGCTGATCACGGCGCAGCTGCTCTATCTCGAGAGCGAGAATCCCAAAAAAGACATCTACATGTACATCAACTCGCCGGGCGGCGTCGTCACCGCTGGCATGGCGATCCATGACACCATGCAATATATCCGTCCTCGCGTTGGTACGGTCTGCATGGGTCAGGCCGCGTCCATGGGCGCATTCCTGCTCGCCGCGGGTGAGCCCGGCATGCGTGTCGCGCTGAACAATGCGCGCATCATGATCCACCAGCCATCTGGCGGCATGCAGGGTCAGGCCACGGATATCGAGATCCACGCCAAGGAAATCCTTCGCATCCGGCATCGCATGAACGAGCTGATGGCGAAATATACCGGGCAGGACATCGGCACCATCGAGACCGCTGTCGAGCGCGACAAGTTCCTGTCGGCCAATGAGGCAAAGGATTTCGGCATGGTCGACGAGGTGATGGAGAAGCGCCCCGTACCCGCCGAAGATGCCGAAGAAAAAAGCTAAATTATTGTAATGTAAAGGTTAACGCGCAGGGGCCGAATTAAGCTTCGGCCCCTGCGTACGAAACCAGGTCTGCTGGCGCTTGGCGTAGCGCCTCGTGTCCTGCTTCGCCTGATCCACTGCCTCGTCCAGGGCTACCTCGCCCCTCAGATAGGCGAGCAGGGGCGGCACGCCGATCGCCTTCATGACCGGCGCATCTGGCGATAGCTGCCGTTCCGCCAGAGCCCTGACTTCCTCCATCCCCCCTGCCTGCACCATCGCGTCGAACCGCGTATTGCAGCGCGCAAACAGGTCTGCCCTTGGCAAGTCGATCAGGTGGACCTCGGCCTCGACTTCGGCCCGAATGCCGCCCGCCGTTTCCTCCTGCCAGTCCGCGAGCGATCGACCGCTAGATCGCCGCACCTCCAGCGCGCGCGCCAGCCGCTGCGTATCGCTGGGCCGCAGCCGTCCCGCCATGACCGGATCTTCCCGTGCCAGCGCCGCTGCCAGATCGCCGGTAGACAGCCCGCGCACCTCGTCCCTTACGTCGGCGCGGATGTTGGGAACGGGCGCAATCCCGTCAAACAGAACCTTTAGGTATAGTCCGGTGCCGCCCACCAGAATGGGCAGGCACCCGGCAGCATGCGCCGCCGCGATCTCCTCCTTCGCCATATCCGCCCACTCTGCGGCCGACGCCGGCGAGGCGCCATCCCTGACACCATAAAGGCGGTGTGGGGCGGCAGCCTCTTCCTGCGGAGAGGGGCGGGCCGACAGAATGCGCAGATCGCGGTACAGTTGCGACGCGTCGGCATTGATGATGACGCCATTACGCGATCTCGCAAGTTCCAGCGCGCGCGCGGACTTGCCCGTGGCGGTCGGTCCTGCGATGACCGCCACCATCTGCTTATCGGAGGTCTTCATGTTCGTCGTCACTATCGTCGGCACCTCGGCACTATCGGTCCGCGACGCCGCGCTTGCCAGCGAAACCTGCGGCAGCGACAATCTGAATTGGATTCAGGAGGGGCGGGCCGTCGACCTCATCTGCCAGACGGACGAGCCCCGCCACCTGCGCGACCGGTTGGAGGATGCCCTCCCACACGCCGACATCTTCGTGCAGCGGCAGGATACCCGCGCCCGCCGGCTGTTCGTTGCCGACATGGATTCGACCATGATCACCGTCGAGTGCATCGACGAACTGGCTGATTATGCCGGCCTGAAGGCGGAAGTCGCCGCCGTGACGGAGGCGGCGATGCGTGGCGAACTGGATTTCGAGGGCGCCCTCCGCGAACGAGTCGCGCTGCTGAAGGGCCTCGCCGAAAGCTCGATCACCGACTGTTTGAACATGCGTGTGAAGCACTCCTCGGGCGCTAAACAGCTGATCGCGGGCCTGAAGGCGGCCGGTATCCGCACCGTCCTCGTCTCGGGCGGCTTCACGGCCTTTGCCGAACCGGTGGGGCAGGCGCTCGGCTTCGACCGGGTGGTGGCGAATGTGCTGCAGCGGCAGGATGGAGAGCTGACCGGGCTGACGGAGGGGCCGATCGTCGATGCGGCGCGCAAGCTGACCGTATTGGACGAGGAATGTTTTGCGCTCGGCATCACCCGCAGCGAGGCGATCGCGATCGGGGACGGCGCCAATGATCTGCTGATGGTCGAGGCGGCGGGGCTCGGCATCGCCTACCATGCCAAACCTGCGCTTGCGAAGGCGGCCGATGCAAGGATTCGGAATGGCGACCTGTCGACGGTGCTCTATGCGGTGGGGCTCGGCGCCGGCGCAGCAAATTAGGGTCCGGGCACCCTATTCGCAGGCGCGTACGGGGGCTGGTGGTGAAATCGTCATGTCATTGGCTGTGGCAGCAAGCGCGAAGGCCGACGATTCCTCGGTCAATTCAAACGACAGCGATACGCCATTCAGGGCGTGACCGGCGACGGTGCCGGCGATACCGCCAATGACCGGATGAACAAGGACGAGCGGACTGCCAAGCGTAGGGCGCGCCATGGTTTCGACGAAGGCGCCTGCGGCACTCAGCCTGCCAATGCGGCAGGGCCAGCGGGCTGCTTTCGTTGAGAGAATGCATATCGGGCGCGCGGATTTTTCGCTCACCCTGTCGTGCAGCCAAATCGGTTCAGCCACGCTTTTCCCCCGGATCCTGAATTTGATCGTTCGGCGCGGCTTAGGACGCCTGTCACAAATTTTTCGTTAAGCCACCGACACGATCATGGGCGTCTTTCAGACGATTGGCGCGACAAAGCAGGCCCGCCCGGCCGCCTCCAGCCGCCCGCACAGCGCGCGGGCTTCTGAACGATCTGCGAACTCGCCAATCTGCAGGCGGATCCCGCCATCGAATTGCAGGAATACAGGCTGCATGTCGCGTAGGATCTCGGGGTTTGCGGCCCGTATGGCCGCCCACGCCTCTCTCGCAAGGGGTTCTCGGCCATAGGCACCCAGTTGGACGCGGTAGCCACTGGCCCGTCGCACGGATGCAGTCGAGTTGGTTTCCGCGTCGATGGGGACGGCCTCGCGATTGGCAAGGACGCTGTCGCCGCGCGTGGTTGGCGGGGCGGGGGGCGTGTCGCCGCCAGTCTCCGCAACGGCCCGCTCCGCATTGCTGGCCTTCGGCTCCGCGCCGCCGCCATCGCTGCGGCCGGCCATCATGTCATCGGCGAGTTTGCGTCCCTGTTCCCGCACGGCGGGCGGCATATTCGCATCCATCTTGACGATCGCCCGCTCGGCTTGCGCCAGGCCGGAATTCCGCGCGACCAGCATATAGGCATAGGCGCGGGGCCAGTCCTTCTTCACCCCCTCGCCGTTGAACATCTTTATGCCCAGCATATAGTGCGCGTAGGGTTCCCCCGCGCGCTGCGCCTGCCGCCACAGGCGAATTGCCTCCTCATCTTGGCCCTTTCGCGCCAGAAAGATGCCCAGATAGGTGCGCGCCGGATTGTGACCCTTTTCGGCGGCGCGACGAAAGAAATCCTCGGCCTTTTCCAGGTCCTTAGGCAATCCTCGTCCCTGGCGGGAGGCGAGGCCCAGATTGAACAGCGCATTGGCGTCGCCCCGCGCTGCCGGGGGCAGCCAGGCCATCACGGCCTCCTTGTAGGCGCCTTGCTTCCATTTTTCGACGCCCTCCTTCGTCGACGCCGGTGCAGGCCCCGCGATGAACAGGGCGAGCAGGAACGTAGCGAGAAGGGAGGCGGTGATCCGCACGATATTCTTTCCGTGTTGATGGTGGTGCAAGACTACCTAACCGCCTTTCCTCCTGCGGGTCTATCCCGTCATCGCACGATCATGGCACAGCCGCGCTGAACTCGGCCTTTACCGAAAATTAGGCTGCTGCCCGTTAAACCCGGCCGACAAGGTTTCGTGTCTATGGATTGGGGTCGTCCAAATGCGGGTGCTGGCGATAGCGTCACAGAAGGGTGGATCTGGCAAAACCACGCTGTCCGGTCATATGGCCGTACAGGCGGAGCGGGCCGGTGCCGGCCCGGTCGTTCTGATCGATATCGATCCGCAGGGGTCATTGGCCGATTGGTGGAACGAGCGCGAAAACGATGCGCCCGCCTTTGCGCAGACAACGGTCGCGCGGCTGGCCGCCGATCTGGAGGCGCTGCGGCAACAGGGTTTCCGCCTGGCCGTAATCGACACGCCGCCGGCCATCACCGTCGCGATCCAGAGCGTTCTTTCCGTCGCCGAACTGATCGTCATACCGACCCGGCCCAGCCCACACGATCTGCGGGCGGCGGGGGCCACCGTCGATCTGTGCGAGCGCGCCGGAAAGCCCCTGATCTTCGTCATCAATGCCGCGACCCCGCGCGCGAAAATCACATATGAGGCTGCCGTCGCCTTGTCTCAGCATGGCACGCTTGCACCGGTCACGCTGCATCAGCGGACCGATTATGCAGCCTCCATGATCGACGGCCGCACCGTCATGGAGATCGATCCAAACTGCAAATCCGCTCTCGAGATCCAGGAACTCTGGTCCTACGTCGCCGACAGGCTGGAACGGAACTTCCGGCGCACCGTGTTCAATGTTCCGGGCCAGCCGATGGTCGGCGCCGTCGCGACTTCGCATCCGCGCGCCGCCGGGGGCTTTGGCCGCAAGGCCGCATTTTAGGGGGCGGGAACGATGATAACACCGGAAGCATCCTTCGGATCCCTGTCGGGCAGCCTGCTTGCACGAAAGGGCGGCGCCAGGCCCGCAATGCGCCCCCAGGCGTATCGGTTCAACCAGGGCGACAGAACCGCCGCCGAGGACGATTGCGGGTGGAACGATATGGGAGGCGCACACATGCTGACGCCCGAACAAAGAGAAACACTACTTCCTTCGGCAGACGGGCGGGGCGCGCAGCCGCAGGCAACGCCTGAGCCCGCGCAGATGCGCGCTAGCGCCGATGATATTGCTCAGCCGGGCAGGGAGGAACATGCTCCTCCCGTCGCATCGCACCATGGCGCACCGGCGCAGGATTTTGCCGAGGATGAGCAGGCGCTGGCGGAACAGTCGGCGTTTCTCGCGCGGCTGGCACGGGAAAGCGAACCCGACGATGCGCTCAGCATTCCGGAACCCGCGCGCCGGGAGCGGCCGCCCGTCACGCGCGCGGCTCCGGGGTCGAAGGCGAAATCGGCCTTCACATTGCGGCTGGACGGCCCGCAGCATCTGCGTCTGCGCTTGGCCACGGCCTTTGCGCACAAAAGCGCGCAAAAGCTCGTGGCTCAGGCGGTCGATGAATATCTAAGCAAGCATTTTCCTGATCTTCCCGCATGATGCTTATTCAGCGCTTCAAGGAGCATAACATGCCGAGCATTGGAGCAAGGCTATTTGCGACGACTGCCATCGCCCTGGCCGGACTGGCTGTCGGCGCCTGCCAAAGCATGCAGCAGAATGAAGCCGCATCATTGGAGAACGCGGTTCATACCAAGGCGCTGATTGAGGAAGTTGCCAGTCGGGCGGAACGTGGCGGCGAACGCCTTGCAGAGAGGGCCGAGCAGGCGCGCCGCGCCGGCGATCTCGATCTCGCCATAAACCTCGCCGAAAATGCGGTCGCTTTTGACACGGAGGATGAAGCGGCGCGGCGCACGCTTGCCACCAGCTACTTCGCCGCAGGACGGTTGCAAAGCGCCGCAGAGGCCTATGCCGACCTGATCGCGATGAACCCCGCCTCCGATACTTACAAATTCGGCGCGGCGCTTACGGCGCTCGCAGGCGGCGATACCGCGCGGGCACATGTCCTGCTTGGCGAACTTGCGGCTCAGCCGGCGTTGGCGGGCGACGTGGGCCTTGCCTATGTTCTGCTGGGCGAAATGGACCGTGGCAAATCCCTGCTGGAGTCGGCGGTTCGTTCTGGCACGTCGACATCGCAAACCCGGCAGAATCTTGCGCTGGCGCAGGCTCTGTCGGGTGACTGGAGCCTTGCCCGGGTGACGGCGGGAATCGATCTGCCACCTGCACAGGTGGACCAGCGCGTCGCTGAATGGGCCGCGCTCTCCATCAGTGAGGATACGGCCTGGCGGACAGCGATGCTGCTAAAGCTGAATCCGGTCTTCGGCGATCCGGGCCGCCCAGAGGCTCTTGCGTGGATACCGCCTGCAGATCCTTCTGCCGCGCAAACGGCATCTGCCGCGACCGAAGGCGCTGAAGGGGAAATGGAATTTCCTCCAGCACCTTTATCTGTCGATGCGGCTCGCGAAAGCGCCATGCCCAGGATCGACAAGGTGGACGTTCCTGTCCCGACGCAGCAGTCCGCACGCCTGTCCACGGCACCGACCGCGCCGAAGGAGTCTCAAAACGAAGACATTTTGTCACAAGCGAAGTCCGAACCTCAACCCTTGGAAGAAATTGAAAAGGTCTCGCAAATTTCGACGGCTCCAGAGCCTTTGCCAAAGGCAGGTCAGGGATCCTGGCTAGTTCAATTGGGCGCTTATGATCGTCCGCAGGGCCTCACTCAGAACTGGAAGGCGCTGAAGGTTCGCAACGAGTTTCTATCGAATTACCAGCCGATCCAGTCGAAAGCGGACGTCGAGGGGCGTACCTATTACAGGCTCTCCGTAGGGCGTTTCGACAATTGCGACGATGCCGGGATTCTGTGTGATGCGGTGAAAGCCGCAGGGGGCAATTGCTTCGTACGGAAAAGCAAGAATAATGCCTAAAACATTGATTTAACGTCTCTCGAAAAACTCTAGTAATCCGTTGAAACCCTGATTGCGACACTGCTGCCGCCAAAGCTGGCGACGCGGCCCAAGAGTGAGAAAGCGCGCGTCAGAGCGAATTCGATTTGCGTAGCGGATACCCCTTCCGTGTCGGTCGACACTTCGACATAGGTCCGCCTTCCCAGATATTCGCCGGCGGCGACACCGGTCCCCCGGCCTGTCTGCGCGTCGGCAGCGCTGATGCGCAGGCGATCGATGCCGATGGCACGCCGGACGGCGCCGATCGGATCCAGCGCGCTGGTACCGCCATTCTGCAAAGCCGCCACCGCTCCGGCCAATTGCAACGCCTCCGGGGCGGAAAGATTTGGGATCGACGTTCCAAACAATACCCGGGCGAGGATTTCATCCTCCGGCAGGGCGGGGACGGAGGACAGCGTAACCTCCGGCTGGCTGGAAAGACCGCGGATGGCGATTTGCGCGGTCAAACCCTCCACGCGCGCTTCCGCCCGAATGTTCAGGACAGGATCAGGCGGATAGGCGCCGCCAAAACGGACCTCTCCGCTTGTCAGCTCGAACCGTCGTCCGGCGAAATCATAGTCGCCCCGCAACAGCCTGGCAGTGCCCGTCAGGCGCGGTTCCGTGACGGGCCCGCCCAGGCGCAGTGCGGAGGACCATTCGCTATCAAGGCCAAGTCCTCTGACATAGAGCCGGTTATTGGCGGTCGTCTGCACGTCGAGCTGCCATGTGGTGTCGGCGCGCGCTTGGGGCGGGGCTCGAACGAGATCCGAGTTAACCTCGCGAACTTTCAGGACGGGGATCTGTTCGCTCAGTTCACGCCCGGCCGTATAGCTTGCGCGATCCACCTTAAGATCGCCAGCAATTCGGGCGCCTTCTTCCGGACTGCTTTTGATAGTGATGGGGCCGGTCACGCGCGTTTCCAGCGTATCGATATCGACCAGCGTGGTGTCCTGCGTCTGCAACCGGACGTCGATGGGGAAACCGCGCGACAGCGACAGATCGACGGTTCCGGAACCTGTCACCGTTCCCCCCTTTCGGTCGCGGCCAGAAAATTGATCCAGAACCAGACGCGATCCGTCAAAGCGCCCCTCCAGAACGATATCCTCGATCACGGTTCCGCTGGCGACGCTTTCAAAGCCTAGCCGGCGTGACCGCAGCGCGCCCTGCAGATCAGGTTCGCCGACCGTTCCGCCAATATCGATGCGTGCGGCAAGTGGGCCGCCCACGCCGATCGTGTCGATGCCTGCCAGCGGCCATATCGCCTCGGCGGGTCCGCGAAAGCGCAATTGGGCAGAGACGGGCGCCCGGGCAATGCGTTGCAAGACCGGGTCGGCCGCCGCGCCCGGGATCGACGGCAGACGTGCCTGAAAGCGCCCCATGGGTCGTCCGTCCTGCTTGAACGCTGCGCGGATGGCGGCGCTGTCCTCGTCGATCACCGCAATCATCGCGATGTCGACGGGCTGGGCCAGAATGCCGGTCTGGCGGGTGAAATCATTGATTTCGAAGGTTGCACGCCCGCGCGGCAGCGTTCCCGGTGCGAACCGGACCCGCACCTCTCCGGTGGCGATGCCGGACAGCGGAATATCTGGCAGTGCCAGCTGCAGCACCTCCAGGCCTGCCCGCCGGAACGTCGCGTTCAGCACCGCTTCGCCGTTCAGACTGCCCTCGATCGTGGCGTCGCCCCGGGGCAGATCCAGCGTGACCGGCGCCAGGCTCCAGCCGCCGCCATCCGTGCGGGTGATGCGGGCAGGAGATTCGAGACTGATTGGTGCCCCGCCGACATCGCCGTCAGCCAGCACGGCAATCCTGTCGCTCGCCATTTCCGCGTTCATGTTGAGGGCAAAGGATGTGCCGCGCCTGCCTTCTACCTTGCCGCTAATCCTGCCGCCGCCCTCCGCCAGATCGAACTTCCCTTGCGCGCTGGACAGGGTCAACGCGCCGAATCGCAGACCGGCAAGATCGAAGCGTCCGTCCGTGCGATTGCCGTCGGGCGTAATCAACAAATTGGCCAGCACGCTGCCGCGCCTTATCCCGACCGAAGGGTCCAGGTCGAAGCTGGCCGCCTTCGCACCTGCGGCGATGACGATGCGCTGATTATCGTCGACCTCGGAAAATCTTGCGGTTCCGTCGACGCCGGAACCCGAAATTGCCAAGGTTCCGGTAACCGGTACGCCGTCCGTCGGCGTCAGCACGCCGCTGGCCTTCACCCCCGCCAGTTCGATGTCCTGCAGCAGATAGCGGATTTGTCCTGGCCTGGTGTCGATCGCGCCCGTGGCCGTCAGCGGTCCAAGAATGGTGCTGCCGCGCGCCCTGAAATCATATTGGTCGGGGGCGGGAATGAACGTGCCGGAGATGTTCGAGATGGGCAGCCCCAGGCTGTAATTGTCCACCACGACGTCCGCACGCGGCCTGCCGATATCGCCGTTCAGCGTGACCGCCAGATCGCCGAACCGCTCCTGCACGCCGCGCCCGCCGAATTCGATCTGCTGCCCCAGACGGTAATATCCCGATCCCCGCATCGACAGCTCGGGCGCCCTGACGACGGCTTGCGACAGGGCGATGGTTCCGTCCGGGGTTCTGACGATGTTCGCTTCCCCGCGCGGCAGGCCGCCAAAAACGAAGCGGAGAAATTCATTGTCCAGCCGGGTCAGCCGCGCGTTGACGGGGCCGGAGATACGCAATTTTCGCGGCTGCGCGGGATCCGGCTGCAGGCGAAGGCGTCCATCGACCGCTGCCACCCCAAGGCCCGGTATCTGATAAGCGGGCAGATTCATCTTTGTACGCACGTCAAAGCGCCCGGTTTGCAGGTCCAGTGCGAAATTTGCGGTCGCGGACAGCATGCGTGTCGTCGCTTTCGTGCCGCTGCCACGCACCACCAGATCGTCCAGGGTTAGCGGGCCGCTGATCCGCGCGCGCTCGCTCAGCTGTTCGACCAGGTCGCCCGCACCTCTCAACCGGTCGAAACGGGCATCCAGCGTGAAGTCGGCGGGGGCATCGCTACCGCGGACGCTGCCCGTTGCGGTCAGCATGCCGACGCGCTGATCGCCCAGCGCGGCCCAATCGGCGCTCAACTCATAGCCCACCTCCGGTCCCGTCAGTGGTCCTTCCGCTGTCAATTGCAGCCAGATATTTCGACCTGTCAGTGTCCTGATCAGCGCGGGGGGATCCAGAAGGGCGATGCGCGCCTGCGCATCAAACAAATTCCCAAGCTGTCTGTCGGTCGCGCCGCGCGCGTCCAGGCTAAAGCTGTCCGCCCGCGCCTGCAGGATGAACGGAATACGCTCTTCATTGGCCGTTGCGCTGGCATCGATGCGCACGCCGTCCGGCGCCAGCCGTTCGACCATTCCGCCTGCCAACAGCGCGGGGTTGATCTGGCCGGTTACCCGAAAACGACCGTCGACGGCATCAACGCCCAGATTGGCGATCCTGCCGGCAATTTCATTGTCATCCTCGCCTGTATTCAACAGTTGCGCGACAAGCTTGCCCCGCCAATGCGACCAGCGGCCCTTGCCGTCGACATTCACGATCAGCCCTCGGCCAAGACCGGTCATATCATCCAGCACTCCGCCGGGGGGCGCGCGAACCTGCCCTTCCAGGACGAACCTGTCGGCATCCGGCACCGCATCGAGCAAAAATTGCACATGGTCGCCGCCCGTGGGACTCGTCGCGGCCAAGGCCACGCGCGCACGATCGTTCTTGGTCAGCAAATTGCCGTTGAGCGACAGGCGATGTGACTCGCCCGCCACCGCCTCCGCAAGAACGAGATTTTGGACGTGGACGCGGTCGACGTCGATATTGAAATCGGGCAGCAGCGGCCCGTCCTCTTCGCCGGGGCGCAGTTCGGGGATCCTCAGAAGATCGACGCGCGCAGCGCTGGCTTCGTCAATGTCGAGAAGATTGTCGAACAGAAAGCGCCGCGGATGCCAGTCGAGCCGGATGCGAGGGCTCGACAGAAATATCCCCTGCGGGTCGCTGATTTTCAGGTCGTGAATGATCAGGTCGCCATAAATGGAACCCTCCAGGCGCCCGACCTCCACGCGCAGGCCGCTTTCGGGGGCGATCCGGTACAATTGGCGGGCCAGGATGTTGCGACCCGCCTGCGTATCCGCAAGCAGCAGGAGAAGGATCCCCAGCAGCACCAGGGCAAAGCCCGACAGGGCCGCCCAGCCAAAAATCGCGCGCGCCCGCATCAAAACGCCTGACCTATAGAGACATAGACCGCGACACGCGCTTCACCGGGCCGGCGGTTGATCGGTGTCGCAATGTCCGCCCGGACGGGGCCGAAGCGGGTGAAATAGCGTGCGCCGATGCCGATGCCATAGCGCAGGCTGTCGAACGTCGGCGCGGCGCCGGTATACACCTGCCCCGCGTCGACAAAGGCGACGGCACCCAGATCACCGAAGCGGTAACGCCCCTCGATGCTTGCCTCGACCTTGCTGCGCCCGCCCAGGGGGTCACGGTCTGCATCGCTGGGGCCGACATTCTGAAACCCATATCCGCGCACCGACGCGCCACCCCCGGCATAGAAGCGGCGGGACGGCGCGATGTTACGCCGATTGGAACCGAGGATACTGCCCACCAGTCCGCGCAGGGCAATGACGGTGCTGTCATCCTCTGTCAGCGGCAAATAGGTAGAGGCGGCGACTTCTGCCCGGCTGTAGAAAAAGGATCCGCCCTCGAAAGAAACTTCGGGGCTCAGTCGGCCCAGCAGGCGAACGCCCTCTGTGGGGTTCAGCAGATCGTTGCTTGCATCAAAGGAAAGCTGCGCCGGGAACGCTGCGATATAGTAGGTTCGAAGCGCCGCCGGTACGCCGACAATGGCCGACCGATCGCGTTCCTGTGCCAGTACGAGCTCCGGCCCCAGCCGATAGGTCCAGCGCTTCTGCCAGATCAGGTTCGTTTCCCGCTCATAGAAGCCGGACAGCGCAAATCCGCGGCTGTAAAACGCATCGCGGTCCTGCTGAAATGCCGCGATGCGGCCGCCAATGGCGACATCGCGCGCTTTATAATTGGACCGCACGAAGTCGATTGCCGCCAGCCGTTCCTGCGTGCCGACCACCAGGCTGCCGGTCAGGGCGCCCTCCGGTCGCACGAAGTTCCTGTGTTGCCAGCTTCCTTCGATACGAAAGCCATCCTCGGTGTCAAAGGCGATCTGCGCCGCCAGTGTGCGTGGCGGCGAGGGGCTCAGCGCGACATTCAACTCAACCTCGGTCTCACCTTCGGGCAGCGTGTCGCCCCGCACAGGCGTGATATCCGCACTGCCGACCAGTCCGGTGGCAATCAAAGCGCGGCGAAGATCGTCGATTTCCTCGGCATTATAGACATCGCCGCGCTTGAACCGGGTCAGGCGGGCAACGTGACGGGCACCAAATGGCGGATCGTCCCCCGATACGATAATGTCGCCGAACCTGCCCCGCGGTCCCGGGTCCACCGCCAGATCCATCGATGCCAGTCTCGTTTCGTGGTCGATGACGATTTCCGGCTCCGCAACCTCCGCGAATGGGTAGCCTTCCCGGGGAAGGCGCAGGTTCAGTTCGGTGACGGCGGCCAGCACCTCCTCTGCCTGCACGGGGTCGCCCTCGGCAATGTCCAGCCCCTGTGCATCTACCTCGCCAAAACGGTAGAGCGGGCCGGTATCGACCTCAAAAACGACTGATCGGCGGTTGGGCTCGCCTTCGGGAATGGTTACCCGCACGTCGACCAGCGGGTCGTAATATCCTTCCGCACGCAATAATTGCATCAGGACGCCACGGTCCACCCGCACGCGACGGTTCAGCTCGGCCAGCGAAGGGACCACATCGCCTTCGCCCGCCGCCAGCAGTGAAAGATCGCGGAACTCGGCCGCGAACGGCAATTGCGAAAGCGATGCGCGCGACAGTTGATAGCGCAGCGGTGCCGCATCTGCCGTCAGGGCCTCTACGTCCTCATCCTCTTCCTCCAGCTCTCCGAACAGGCTGCGCCAGTCGGCTTCGATCTCTGGAATAGGGGGCAAGGGCGTGCGTCGGGGCGTGGATTCCTGCGCCCACACTCCGGGGGTGCCCGATAGGGCAAGGGCAAGGATGCTGAGCCGGACGCGCATGCCAACGCCCCTAACGCTCTCTTGTCTGCACGAAAGCTGAATTTCGTCGATATGAGCGGTCGCCGCGCCCGGCGGCGGCGGGCTGGTGCCGTTCAGCCCTGCTGTTGCCGCGTATTGTCGGTTTCCTCTTGTTCCTGCGCTTGCGGTACGCCGACCGTTCTACGTTTCGGCGGCGTGACTTCCTCGGCGTCGCGGGGCTCATCATTGGGGCGCTCGGGAACGAAGGACGGCCTTTCGATGCTCGCCGTCGCGCTTCGCAACTTGTTCGACCAGGTACGGGACAGGCGGGTAAAATATTTATCGCCCTCCTCGATCGTATGTTCGATCGGCTTCGACCCTTCGTGATCGCGCAGCATGACCATGTCGATCGGCAATCCCACTGCCAGGTTCGACCGCATGGTGGAATCAAAGCTGATCAGGCCGATCTTCGTCGCCTCATTCATGCTGGTATCGTAGCTAAGCGCGCGGTCCAGGATCGGCTTGCCATATTTGATCTCGCCCACCTGCAGGAATGGGTTTTCCGGGCGGCATTCGATGGCGTTTCCGGCATCGTAGATGCGGAACAGCTTGATTGGTTCCCGCCCCACACGGCCCCCCAGCAATATCGATGCTCCAGAGCGGATGCCGTCCTTTTTCAGCGCGTCGCGAACCTCGTTGCGGCTGCGATACAGGGCCTGTCCCACCAGTTGCGTTATTCGAAAAATGTTCGGCTGATTATCGATGGTGGCACGTTCTTCGTCACCCTTCTCCATCTCCAGACCCTCGTCCAGACGCGACAGTGCGGCCTGCGTCACAGACAGGCTGCCGGCCGTGCATATGGCAACGAAGCGGTCCGGCCGGTCATAAATATGCAGCTTGCGATAAACGCTGATATTATCGACGCCTGCATTGGTGCGGCTATCGGCCATCATCACCAGCCCGGCGTCGACCCGCATCCCTACGCAATATGTCATGAAAGCCCTTCGCGAACTATTGTTGTTGCGACTGACTCATAGCGCCCATCGTCTGCTTTTGCGACTGTCGAAGGGGGGTGGCGCCTGTCCTGGCGATAACATCCAGCGTTTCCATGCCTCCGCCCGTTCGGGTTCCAACGATGGGGGCCGCCTGCCGATAATCCATGCCTGCCGCTATCCGCACATAATGTTCGTCGGTCGAAATTCCGTGTGCGGGATCGAAGCTGACCCAGCCCAGACCATTCACATGTGCCTCCGCCCAGGCATGCGACGCGCTCTGATCGTTCATTCCATCCTGACGAAACAAATGTCCCGAAATATAGCGTGCGGGTATCCCCAGGGAGCGGCAGGCTGCGCAGAACAGATGCGCCAGATCCTGGCATACGCCCTTCTGCCGCTCGAATGCCTCGATGGCGCTGGTGGTGACATCCGTCGCGCCCGTTTCGAAGGTCATCCGTTCATATATTGCGGCAAGCAGCTTGTGCGTCTGGGACAGTTGATTGCTGGTCCCGGATGTCACGTCTTTCGCAAATTCAGTGATGACGGCGTTTGGTTTGGTCAGATCGGTGGTCTGTAAATAAACGAGCGCGGGCAGGGGGTCGGCCAGTCCCGCCGTCACGCCGCTGGTATTTTCGCAGTCGACCGTACCGCCTGCGGTGATGATCAGTTCGTCTGGCACATCATCGACGGTCAGCAGATGCACGATATTGCCGTGTGCATCTCGTTTTGACCGCAATCTCGCGTCGCAGTTCAGGTCGACCGACCATTTCCCCACGTTCTGCCCCTCGAAGCTCTCGGGTGTCAGACGCAGCAACTGCATCACCCGCTTGGGGCGCAGGCTGTAACGATAGGTGGTGATATGGCTGACCGTGATGCGCATCAGAACGAAAATTGCTCCCCGATCTGTCGGCTTAGCCGGTTATTGTCGTTGATGAAGGATTGCAGGAATTCGTGCAGCCCCTTCTTGTAGATCTCGTCCACGTCCGTGCGCCTCAGGTCCATCAGGATCGATTTTGCCAGGCGATCGGCAGGGCCGACCCGTCCGTGGGCCGCTCGCAGATCCTGCAGATATTCGTTGGTGATCTCCATGCAGTGGCACAGACTACGTGGCAGGTCTTCACGCAGGATCAGCAGGTCGGCGATCAGCCAGGGTTTCAGGTTCTGGCGATAGATATGGCGATATGCGGTCACCGCGCTGACCGACCTCAGCACGGCGGTCCATTGCGCCTGATCCAGCGCGCCGCCAACCGACTCTCCCTCAGGCAGCAGCGTGTGGTATTTCACGTCCAGCAGGCGCGCGGTATTGTCGGCGCGCTCCACCAGCGTTCCCAGCCGGATGAACCAGAAATTCTCTCCGCGAACCAGGGTCCGCCAGATGGCCCCTTCGAAATTGCGGACCTCCTGCTTCACCCGGTCGACCAGGTTCACCATGTCCACCGGGCGACCCTTCTGGCTGATGCGCTCGGACAATTCGATATAACCCTGATTCAGGGTCTCGAACGCCTCCCGCGTCAGGGCGGCACGGACGATGCGCGCATCGTTGCGCGCCTTCATGACGCAGGAACGGATCGAACTGGGATTATCGGGATCGAGCGCTAGGAACTGCGTCACGGCATCCCGATTTGGCGGCACATCCTTCGCGTCGAACAGCTCGGCAGTGCCGGAGGATTTTACCGCACTTGCCCAGCCGGAATTCTTGTCCGGTTGTGGCAGCGTTTCAAAGCGATAGGCAGCCTCCATCAGACGCGCCATGAAGTCGGCGCGCTCGACATGACGGCCAAGCCAGAACAAGGATGAGGCAGAACGACTAAGCATCAGTCTGCAAGCACCCAGCTGTCCTTGGTGCCGCCACCTTGTGAGGAATTTACCACCAGCGATCCCTCCTTTAATGCAACCCGCGTCAGACCGCCGGGAACCACACAGGTTTTTTCCGCGCCCGACACCACGAACGCCCGCAGGTCGACGTGGCGTTCGGCAATCTGCGAATTGACGACCGTGGGGCAGGTGGAAAGCGACAGTGTGGGTTGCGCGATATAGCCGTCGGGATCGTCCTTGATGCGCTCGGCAAATTCGTCGATCTCCGCCCGCGTGGCTGCAGGACCGATCAACATGCCATATCCTCCCGACGCATCGACGCGCTTGACGACCAGTTCCGACAGATTGTCGAGCGTATATTTGAGCGCATCCGGCTCGCGGCAACGATAGGTCTCGACGTTCTTCAACGCCGCCGCCTCGCCGGTATAAAATTCGACGATTTCCGGGACGTAGGAATAGATCGCCTTGTCATCCGCCACGCCGGTGCCGGGGGCGTTGACGATGGTGACATTGCCGCATTCATAGGCATCCATCAGGCCCGCGATCCCCAGGATGGAATCGGGGCGGAAAGCCAGCGGGTCCAGATAGTCGTCGTCGATCCGGCGATAGATCACGTCGACCCGTTGCGGTCCCTCGGTCGTGCGCATGTACATGCAGCCATTGTCGGCGAACAGATCCGACCCTTCGACTAGCTCGATCCCCAGCCGGTCGGCGAGGAAACTATGCTCGTAATAGGCACTGTTCAGCGAACCCGGCGTCAGGACGACGGCGGTCGGCTCTCCCCGTGCAGATTTGGGTGCGACGGCGCGGATCATATCCTGCAGATAGTCGATATAGATGTCGACGGGCCGGATGCGGTGTTCCTGGAACAGGGCAGGAAACAGGCGCAGCATCGCCTCCCGGTTCTCCAGCATATAGGCAACGCCGGACGGGGTGCGCAGATTGTCTTCCAGCACATAGAAATCGTCCTTGGTGCGGACCATGTCGATGCCGCTGATGTGGGAATAGATGCCGCCCGGCGGTTTGATCTGCGTCATGGCCGGCTGAAACTGCGGATTGGCCAGCACCAGTTCCGGCGGGATGATGCCCGCCTTCAATATTTCCCGCGGCCCGTAAATATCGGCCAGGAACATTTGCAGGGCATTGATGCGCTGCACAATGCCGGCTTCCAGGTCGGAAAATTCGCTGGCGGAAACAATGCGTGGCAACACGTCGAAGGGGATGATCTTTTCATCGCCCTGATTGCTGCCATAGACGGCAAAGGTAATTCCCATGCGCCGAAAGGCAAGCTCAGCGGCGCCATGCCGCTTGGCCAGTTCCTCGACAGACATTTCGCTCAGCCATTCGGACAAACCGGCATAGGGCGCGCGGACTTCGCCGCTGGTCCCATACATCTCACTGAAATTTTCTTGCAATGGCATCGCTATACCAAGCGCTGCGCAGCTACAAAGTTCCGCAGCGCAGCAAAATGAACGTCACGTATTGTTCCGTTGAAAAACAACCGACAAGTTGTTTGCAGGCATTTCAACGACATCTTCCAGTGTCAGCCCCTTCGCTTTTGCCAGCGTCACCACGTCGTCCAGTCGGCGTATGCCCCAGTCGGGGTTTCTCATCTTCAGACTTTCATCGAAAGCAAGATTCGACGGCGCGGTCGCAACGCCGTCCCGCAAGAAGGGGCCATACAGATAAAGATGACCGCCCCCTGCCAGGTTCCGGGACGCGCCCTCCATCAAGCCAATGGTCGCCGACCATGGCGAGATGTGGATCATGTTGATGCACAGGATCGCTTCGACCCTTTCTGACGGCCAGGCACCGCTCGCCGCATCCAGCAGGGTCGGCGCGGCCAGATTGTCCAGTTTCTCCGCCGCGCGGTATGCCGCGATGGAGGCAAGCGCCTCCTCGTCCCGGTCGGTCGGCAGCCACTGCAGGTGCGGAAACCGGCGCGCGAAATAGACGGCATGTTCGCCTGACCCCTCGGCCACCATCAGAACCCGGCCGCTGTCGGGCAGAAATCCCTCCAAAACATCGGCGATCGGCTGCCGGTTGCGAAGCGCCGCTGGAGAAGACCGCAGCCCGAGAGATTCCTGATCATTTGTCATGCCGTTCGCCCTTGCTGTAGTTCGGTCCCTTTAACCCATTAAGGAGATTAAGAGTGAGCGTAACGCTTTGGTTCAATCCCCGTTGCGGTACCGCGCGAAAGGTGCGCCAGTGGCTGGACGATAATGGGCACGAATATGTGCTGCGGGAATATCTGAAGGAACCGCCCAGCCGAGAAGAAATCGCGGGCGTACTGGCAAAGGGCGACATGCAGCCAACGGACCTGTTTCGCTCGAAGGAGGCGCTGGCACAGGACCTCGGTTTGCGGGGGTCGGAGGATCAGGACGCGATTCTCGACGCGATGGCCGCGAATCCCGTGCTGATCAATCGCCCCATTGTCATAGACGGCGACCGCGCCCGCCTTTGCCGTCCGGCCAGCGAGGTTGAGAGCTTCCTGGCCTAGCCTTCATCCTCGAAGTCGCGGACATGCTGGATCAGGCTGTCCATTTCACGGTCGGACAGCACGCCCTCCCACGGCGGCATCATCGGCGATTGTCCGACCGCGCTGCCGCCGCCGATCAGCACCTGCTTCAGGGCCTCGTCGCTGCGCCATTTGTGGTAATTCGGATCCGTGAAGTCGGGGACATAGGCGCCCAGTTCCTGTGAATCCGGGCCATCGCCGCGGCCTTCCGCGCCGTGGCAACGGGCGCAGTTCGTGCCCCACAGGCTGTTGACCTGTGCAGGGCTTAGCGGCGCAGCAGCGGGGGCGGCATTTTCTGCGATACGCGCCTCTTCCGCGGCGGCTTCGCCCTCATCGCTGTCGGATGAAACAAGCTTTGCTACCATTCCGGTGGGCTGGTCATTGTCGCCCATGACGGTGATCAGGATATTGCCGTCGGGTGCCTGGATCAGGCTGGTGGGCCCGCGTTGCGCGACATCCTTGGCGCGCGCCAGCACATCGACCGTTTCAACGGTTTCCGCATCCAGCGGCAGTGTGAAGACCTCCCCGGAATAATTGTCCAGGAAGACATAATGTCCATCCGCCTCTGCCACGACAGACCCGTGATAGGGTGATCCGCCGATCACGGAGCGCAGGAATGCCGTGTGCTTATATGTGTAAACCGGCGGATGTTCGGTGCCGATGATTGTCTCGGGCTTCGTCTTGCCGTCCTGAACTTCCCGGCCTTCGATATAGGGGAACTGGTAATTGCCGCCCTTTTCGATGCGGTTTACCTCCTCCCATACTGTGGAGCCGACTTCGCCCGCCCATAATTCGCCGGTTTCGCTGTCGAAGCCTATGCGGAATGGATTGCGCAGGCCCAGCGCCCAGAACTCCTCCATCGCATCGGGCGTGCCGACGAAGGGATTGTCGAGCGGGATGTAGTAATTCGCGCTGCTGCCATTCTCCGGCTGGCGGCTTATCGGCTTTGAAATCTCGCCGCCCTGCATGTCGACATCGATGCGGAAAATGCCGCCCTTGAACCCGCAATCGATGCGTTGATGGCAACTGGCGTCGGATGCTTCACCCAGCGCCAGATACAGCATGCCGTCGGGACCGAATTCTACCGATCCGCCATTATGATAGCCGTCTGCGTTCCGCTCCTGCGCGATCAGCGGCAGGCGCGTCGCGCGGCGCTCCTCCTCTGTCGACGGGGACATGTCGTAACGCTCCAGGCGGTTGGTTTGCCCATCGGCGCGGAATTCGGTGTAATAGACATACAGAAAGGCGCTGTTTTCGCTGTCGGTGCCGAATTGCGGGTGCAGGTCGAATCCCAGCGCGCCGTTTTCCATTTCCACGTCGCCCACGGCGGCGCGCAGGTCCAGCAGCAGCGTCTTGTTCATTCCGCTGGGATAATCGGTGCGATAAAGTCGCCCGTTCCGCTCCAGCACATACATTGTCGATGGGTCGCTGTCGGCGAACTGCACCATGATGGGCGTTTCAAACCGGGTGTCACCGACCGCATTGACCAGCGTGTAGGGCAGATCGCTGGCGGAATTGGCCGACACGCGCAGATTCGTGACAGCAGCGGCAAAATCGCGGTCGGTCGTGAATTTGTACGCCATCACGACCGGGGTCAGCGCGAATGCGACCACCAGCCATGCCCAGGGCGATTTCAGCAGGGTAAAGATATTGATGAACGCCGCGCCGAACGCCTTCGGCGCGCTCTCCACCTTTCGCATCTGGCGCACGATCGCAAAGGCGATCAGCAGGAACAGGACACTGAATATGGTCGCGTCGAGAAGTAGTTCCGGCGAAAAGTTCACACCGGTAAGAAGGAACAGGTACAGCGATGCGGCGATAATGCCTGTCAGAAAGGCGTATAGCTCCTTCGCGAACCGCCGGGCGCTGGCGAATATGTCCCAGCCATTGATGAAACGATTGGCGATGAATGCCAGCAGGACGGCGACAAAAACGCTAAGGATGACGGTACGCATGTCCGCCGCGCCGAACACGACCTCCGGCAGGTGCAGCAGCGCCTTTGGAATGATTCTGACCGATTGCGCCATTTCCGCGCCCAGGCGAACGCCGAGGGTGACGAGCAGCATTTGAAGTGCCAATATTGCAGCGCGTTTCGCCATGAAGCGATCCTCTTTCCTCTACCGTCGCCGGGCCATAGCGCGCCCATAGGCGAACCTCACTACAAAAGGAATAATGATGACCGTGCGTTTTGCCATTGCAGCGGCGACGCTGCTTGCTGCACCCGCTTTTGCCCAACCGGATGTCGTGGTGTCCGCCGCACGGACGGCACCACCCGCGCCCAGCGCGACGGTTCTGGATCGGGGGGATCTGGCGGCGATAAATACACCCAGCCTGACTGATACGCTTTCGCGCGCGTCCGGCGTCCGCGCCTTTCGCAAGGGCGGACTTGGCGGCAGCACCTATCTGGCCCTTCGTGGTGGCGAACCGAATTTCACTGCCGTCCTTCTTGAAGGGGCGCTGGTGACAGATCCCACCAACACACAGGGGGGTGGCTTCGACCTTTCCCAGCTCTCGCCGCATCTTGTGGAGCAAGTCGCGATTGTGCCCGGTGCCTTGTCCGCCGTGCAGGGTGCCGAGGCGCTGTCGGGCGTCGTTGACATACGCTTGCGTTCACCTGGGGAAACATTGGCCGGCGATCTGTCCGCCGACTTCGACACTGATGGTGGCAGCGATCTGGCCGGCACGCTGTCCGTGCCGATCGGTGATGGCGGAATTCTTCTTGGTGCCAATCGCTATGACCGGTTCAGCGAGAAACAGCAGTCAGGCCTCGAAAGGACGCAATTCATCGGCCGGGCAACGGCGTCGGCAGGGCCGGTCGCACTGGGCGCGACGGCGCTGCGCAGCGATCATGACCGCTCTGCATTTCCAGAAGACAGCGGCGGCGTTCTCCTCGCTGCAAATCGCGAGCGAGAGCAGCGGGAGGGCAGCTTTACATTGATGGCTGTCGATGCCGTGGCAACCGAAGGCGCTCTGCGTCCGGAATTGCGTGCCAGCTGGTCGCGGACGGATGCGCAGATCGACACGCCGGCGATCTTTGCCGGCATGTTCGATGCCGTTCCGGCGCTGACCAGCGACACGCGATTCGACCGTTACCAGGCCGATGCCGCGATCAGGTGGGATGCTGGCCAGATCCTGTCCGTTGCGGCTGGCGCGGGCTTTGTCCGGGAAACGGGCGACAGCGAAGGAATGGTGGATTTCGGCATGATGGTGCCCACCGCCTTCGATATTTCACGGGAACGCGTCGGCGTCTTTGCGGAGGCCACGACTGTCCCCGTCGAGCGGCTTGCGCTGACTGGCAGTGTGCGCATGGACGATCCCGAGGATCTGTCCGCCGAATGGACCTTCCGTACCGCCGCGGAATGGCAGCTTGCCCTGGCGGGGCCATCGGTTTTCGCCTCCTATGCCGAGGGCTACAGGCTCCCCAGCCTCTTCGCGCTGGCCTATCCATTGCTGGCGAATCCCGACCTGCGGCCAGAGCGCAGCCGGACCTGGGAAGCGGGCATCAGCCAGATGGTGGGAACACGCAGCCGCGTCACGCTGACCTATTTCGACACGCGCTATACCGACTTGATCGATTTCGACCCCGCACAGTTCACCAACGTCAACCGGGCAGGGGTCGATACGCGCGGCACAGAGGCAAAGGCCGATCTCTATCTGGGGCCATGGTCGATCCGGGGGACCGTGTCCTGGCTGGACGTCGATGTGCCGCCGGGAACGCCGTCTCTGCGCAGCCGTCCGGAATGGCAGGGCAGCCTGTATGTCTCGCGGGCATGGCAGAACGGCGTGAACCTTGCCCTTTCCCTGCTGGGTGCATCGGAAAGTGTGGATTCCTCAATCCCGACGGGCGTCACGGAATTGGGCGGCTTCGTCACCGTCGACGCGGCGGCAGAAGTGCCCGTCACCGACCGCCTGTTCGTTCGCGCGCAGCTGCGCAATCTGTTCGATGAAACCTATCAGGAAAGTGTCGGCGTCCCCGCGCTCGGCATAACCGCCAGCATTGGCGCCGGGGTCAGGTTCTGACCAGTCGATTCGCGGTCCTCAACAAAGCTGCTCCTGCCGCCATGTAGGGAAGCGGACACGAGCCTTGCAGGGAAGCGGACACCAACCGCACAGATTGGTGTCCGTCCTGCCACAGTGTAGAAGAAATCGTCACGAACTGATGAAATTAATTTGAAAAATAGGATTTCGGACGACATCATTTCATTGGTTTTACTCGTCGCGGTGGATCATCGGTCAGGTCACGCGCCGGGTCAGCGTCCGCCGCGCCCGCGCGCGCGCTGAGTGTGCACTTTGTCCGGTTTGCGGAACCGCACAGGGGCTGTCCACTTCGCCATACGGGGCTGGAAACGCCCGGATTTGGCGGTTCCGGTTTCCTAGCTCTTGCGGCTTAGCCGTTCGTAGACGGGCACGTAATTTTGGACGGTGCGATCCCAGTTTCGATTCGCTGCAACCCAGTTTTTCGCCGTCCGAATACGGCCCGGCCATATGTCCCGGTTCGCGAACAGGTGGATCAGGGCGTCGGCTGCCGCGTCGCTGCTGCCTGCGCGGAACAGGGTGCCGGTCACGCCGTCCTCGATCAGTTCGCGATGGCCACCCACGTCCGACGCGGCGACCATTTTTTCCTGCGCCATGGCCTCCAGCGGCTTCAGCGGCGTGACAAGTTCCGTCAGGCGCATCGGCTTGCGTGGATAGGCCAGCACGTCGACCAGCGAATAATAGCGGTCGACTTCATTATGCGGCACCCGGCCGGTAAAAATGACGCGGTCCGGCTCTGGCAGGCTGGCGGCCTGCGCCCTCAGTGCGTCCTCCCGGGGTCCGCCGCCAACCAGCAGCAGGCGGGCTTTGGGGCAGGCGGCTGTCAGTCGGGGCACGGCGGCGATCAGGTCGTCCAACCCCTCATAATCGTAAAAGGAACCGAGGAATCCAACGACATCCGCCTCCGCCAATCCCAACTCTGCGGCAAGGGCGTGGTCCTTCGGAACGGGCGTCCCGAACTGCTCCAGGTCGACGGCATTGGGGACAGTAAACAGCTTGGCGGGATCGATGCCGCGACCTTTCAGGTCGTGCAGCAGCCCCTCGCAGATCGCGCCGACCGCATCTGCCTGTCGGCAGGCACTGGTTTCCATGGCCTTCGTCATGCGAAACTTGAAATCGCCCTCCGTGCCGGTGCCGTTGCCGACTGCGGCATCCTCCCAGAAGGCGCGGATTTCATAGACCAGCGGCAGGCGCGCTGCGCGGGCGGCCTTCTGGGCGCCCAGAAAGGTCAGGACCGGCGAATGGCAATGAACGATGTCCGGCCGCTCTTGCCGGATCAACTGCGTGACCCTTTTGCCGGTCGCTTTCAGTTCACCCAGCAGGGGAACCCGCCCGGCGGTGGGCGAGCGGTAGAATGTCAGCCCCTCGGCGGTCTCCGGGTCCGGCCCCGACCCTGTATGGCGCGGCGTCGTGACCATGATGGGGTGCCAGCCAAGCCGCTTCTGCCCCTCGATCAGCGCCCGTGTGCGAAAGGAATAGCCACTGTGAAGCGGCAGCGAGTGGTCAAGGACATGCAGGATTTTCACTGGCTTTACGCCGCAGTACGGCGCCGCAGGTCGTCAAGACACCGGCCAGCGGTCGCGCCATCCCAATATTCTGGCTTTGTCGGCGCGGGCGCGTCGGCGGCAAGCGCCGCCTTCAGTTCGGAAAGCAGCGTTTCAGCCGTGACCAGCCGGTTGGTGCCCTGCGTGATCGTGATGGGCCGCTCTGTATTGTCCCTCAGTGTCAGGCACGGAATGCCCAGATAGGTGGTTTCCTCTTGCAATCCGCCGCTGTCGGTAATGGCGATGCCCGCGTCTTTCATCAGGGACATGAAGGGCAGATAGCTTTGCGGCGGCACAATCTGGATGCCGGCGTCGGCCAGCACGCTCTCCAGTCCAAACTCCGCCATTTTCCCCTTCGTACGGGGGTGCATGGGGAAAATCAGCGGCACATGCTTCGCCGCCTCCGCCAATTGGTGACATATGGCGGTAAATTTGTCGCGTTCGTCGACGTTGGACGGACGATGCAAAGTCACGATGCCGTATTTTCCGGGGGTCAGACCGAACTTCGCCGCGCTGTTCTCCGCGTCCAGTTTCGGCCGGATGATCTCCAGGCTGTCCAGCATCATATTGCCGACGCGGGTGACGCGGCTGGCGGGAATTCCCTCTGCGGCCAAATTCTCGTCACCGTCGGGGGAGGGGGTCCACATGACGTCGGACAGCACATCCGTCACCAGGCGATTGATCTCCTCTGGCATGCCGCGATCGCGCGAACGCAGCCCCGCCTCCAGGTGCACGACGGGAATGTGAAGCTTTGCCCCCACCATGGCGCAGGCAGCGGTCGAATTGACGTCGCCGACCACAACCAGCCAGTCGGGGCGCTGCTGCATCGCGATTTTCTCATATGCGATCATGACGTTGCCCGTCTGTTCGGCATGGCTGCCGGAACCGACCCCCATGTGATGATCCGGCTTCGGCAAGCCCAGATCCTCGAAAATGTCGTCGGACATGTTTGCATCGTAATGCTGCCCGGTGTGGATGAGGATAGGCGTGAAGTCGTCCGCCCCGGCGAGCGCGTGATAAAGCGGCGCGACCTTCATGAAATTGGGCCGGGCGGCGGCGATCAGATGGACGATTGCGGGCATGATCGTAGGGGCCTTCTGATAATGAGAGCGGGACCCCCTATGCGGAGGTAGCGCGAGGCTGTAAACCTGACGGCAACATAATGCCGCTATGCTACGGCAATCTTAAGGGCAATTGCCCGCAATTCGGGTTCAGGCGACCGCCCCATGATCGACAATCTTGCTCTTCTCGCCGCCCACGGAATGATGGCCATCTTCCTGTGGAAGGTGCTCAAATTCGAGAATGAACAAGCAAGGCAGAAGCGAAAAAATCCGTTGAAAAATCAAACGCGCAAAAATCGCGGACGCTGACCGGCAATGCGCGACCTCCTTCTTCTGGCGATCCTGTTCTCGTTTATCCTGGTGAACTTTCGGCTGCCATATTTCATGGCCCTCGGATATTTGTGGATCGACTTTCTACAGCCGCAGCGTCTCGGCTATTACGTATTCAACCAGATCCCGGTTGCCATGATTCTGGGCGCAGGCGCGTTTCTGTCGTTTCTGTTTCTCGATAAGGAAAAGAAGTTTCGCTTCAGCGCCCTGCAGACGCTCGTTGTTCTGCTGGTTGGGTATATGACTATGTCCACCTACGGGTGGATGGTTGTTCCTGACGGTGCCGTGAAGCTCGACTGGGTAACGAAAGCGCTGCTGTTTTCGGCTTTCATACCGCTCGTCCTGACCACGCGTGTGCGGATCGAAGCCGCGCTTGCGGTCATTCTGTTTTCGATCAGCGCCATCACGCTTTCAGCTGGTGGCAAGGTTCTGATGGGCGGCGGTGGCTATGGATCTTCATTGTTTCTCGTGAACAATAATACTGGCCTTTACGAGGGATCGACCCTGGCAACCACGTCGCTGGCAATCGTACCGCTGCTATGGTGGTTCTACAAATATAACAGCTTCATAAAGCCTTCGAAGGTTACATTCCTGGCCGCTTTGGGGATCACGCTGTCGATGGTGCTGGTCACGATCGGTGCCGAGGCACGAACCGGCCTCGTCGCGATGGCCGCACTGGCTGGGCTCGTGTGGCTGCGGAGCAAGAACAAGATGATCAGCGCAACGGCGCTGGTGCTTGTCGCTCTGATCTCCATACCCTTTCTGCCGCAAAGCTTCACCGACCGCATGTCCACCCTGGAGGCGGTGCAATCGGATCAGTCCGCGTCGACGCGTTTGGCGGTGTGGGATTGGACGCTGGGTTACGTGGCAGCAAACCCGCTTGGGGGCGGCTTTAACGTCTATAAAATCAATAATGTTACTATTGATATGTCGAAAACTACCGGTGAGGCCGGGAACACCGACACGACCAGTTACTCCGTTCAAGACCGCGCACGCGCATTTCACTCGAGCTATTTCGAAATGCTGGGCGAGCAGGGCATTCCCGGTTTTCTGCTCTGGATCAGTATCGTGGTCCTCGTTTGGATCAGGTCTCGCAACTTGGTGAAGACGGAGCGCAAACTGCAAAAGACGGAGCCGGAGGACAGTCCCCTTTTGAAAGAAAGCGAGTGGTTTCGAACGTTCGGCACGGCGATGTCGACGACGATCCCTGTCTATATGACCGGATCATTGTTCGTCGGTATCGCCTTGCAACCGGCCTTCTATCACTTCGTCGCGCTGACTGTCGCCATGACCTATCTGCGTACCGATCAAATCGCCGCCGCAAGGAATGTCCCGGTTATCGTCAAGCGGGCCAAACCCGGGGCACGTAATCCAAATACAAAATTGCGCCCCGGCGCGCTGCCTGCCGAATAAGCTATTTGTTCAAGGCGCCGATTAGGGCGTTTGTAAACGCAGGCAGATCGTCGGGATTCCTGCTGGTGATAAGATTGCCGTCGGTTGCCACTTCCTGGTCCACCACCTTGGCGCCAGCGTTCTTCAGGTCGGTGCGAACGGTGGGATAGGACGTGACGGTCTTTCCGTTCACGACGTCGGCCTCCACCAGCGTCCACGGGCCGTGGCAAATGGCGGCCACCGGCTTTCCTGCCTTAACAAAGGCACGCACCAGATCGACGGCCTGGGATTCGACACGCATGGCATCGGGGTTGGCGACCCCGCCGGGGATCAGGAGGGCGTCGAAATCGGCCGCACTCACATCGCCAAATGTACTATCCACCTCTATTGGATCGGACCAGTCGAGGCCGTCCATCGACCGTATTTCGCCCATCTCCTTCGAGGCCACGACGACTTCGACGCCCGCATCGATCAGGGTACTGCGAGGGTAAAAGAGTTCGGACTTTTCAAAAGCCTCCATGGAGATAATGAGAACACGCTTTGACATATATCAATCCTTTGTAATAAGGAGTTTTTCCCTCAACATGTCGATCGGCTTCTAGTTCCAGGCAGGCGCTGGGAACCCGGATGGCCGGGTCGGCGTTTGCATCATCACCGATGCCCCATGCGATCCCCAAACTCCGTTATGTCGACGACAGCGAACCGGGCCTGACCCGTCGTTGGCGTTATAAATCCTGGCACTATTTTCAGCCCGAGGGGCATCGGGTTACGCAAGAAGACGAGATTCAGCGGTTAAATTCGCTCGCCGTTCCGCCCGCCTATGAAAATGTCTGGTATTGCCGCTGGCCGAACGGACATTTGCAGGCAACCGGTCGCGATGCCCGGGGGCGCAAACAATATCGCTATCACCCGCAATTTCGTGAGGCGCAGGAGGCGGACAAGTTTTCCCGAACCGCAGCCTTTGGTGATGCTCTTCCGGCCATGAGGAAGCAGGTGGACGCGGATCTGCGCCGCCGGACCTTGTCGCGCGAAAGGATGCTCGCTGCGACCGTGCGATTGCTGGATATTGGCAAGTTGCGGGTGGGAAATGACAGTTATGCAAAGGAAAACGATACGCGGGGCGCGACGACGCTGACGGAGGACGACGCGGTGGTTCGCGGTGACAGCCTCTATCTGGATTTTGTCGGCAAGGGCGGGAAGGCGCGGTGCCTGCGCGTGCAAGATGCGGCGCTGGCGCGTCTTGCCCGGCGCTGCCACGACCTGCCCGGACAGCGCCTGTTCGCCTGGCGCGACGATGATGGCGAGGCGCACAGCGTCAGTTCCTGCGAAGTGAATGAGTATATCCGGGCGGCGATGGGCACTGATTTCACGGCCAAGCATTTCCGCACCTGGCATGCCAGTGTGATCGCCTTTCAGCAGATCATCGAGTCAGACGGAGGCCTGACCCTGAAGGCGATGTTGACCCCGGTGGCGGAGCAATTGGGCAACACCATGGCGATCAGCCGCAAATCATATGTGCACCCTGCCTTGATTGCATGTGTGAAGGAGGACGGGTGCAGGGACGCAGCGGGGTTGAAACTTCCTCGACGGACGGCTTATCTGTCGGCAAACGAGCGTGGTCTCATTGAATTTCTGAGGCGCGAAGCCGCCTGAACCCCGATCGCGGGGACATGTCCGAGGGGTTCCCGATGCAAGAGAAGATTACTGAACCCGTTTCGCGGGTCACGCAGTCGCTGGATCAGATCGCAGTGTGGGCGCGCGAGGATTCCCAGGACGCCTTGCTTTATGTGGGTGCGGCTGTCGTCCTCTATCTGGTCCTGGTCCTCATACGCGAGGGGCTGAAGAAAATTGCCGGCGAGCCTGACCGACACGGCGTTTACAGCTGGCGCGGAATCTTCGCGCGTATCATTCAGCGTACAAACAGTTTTTTCCTCGCGGCGGTGGCGGCTGAGGGTGTGATGCTGACGGCGGATGCGCCCGCTGGTTTCCAGACATTCATCAGTTTCCTCTTTACCGTCGCGACCGTCGTTCAAGGGGCCATCTGGGCGCGCGAATTCGTCCTGGCGGTCATCGCGCGCAAGGCCAATGATCCGCATGGCGACGAATCGACCTTGCAGACCGCTATGGGTATCATTCGTCTGCTCGTATCGATCATCGTTTGGGCGCTGGCCGTCATCCTGATCCTCGACAATCTGGGTGTCGATATCACGGCACTGGTTGCGGGTCTTGGCGTTGGCGGCATCGCGATCGGCCTTGCGGCACAGGGCATTTTCTCCGACCTGTTCGCCGCCCTGTCGATCATCTTTGACAAGCCCTTCAAGAAAGGGGACGTCATCAATTACGGACAAACGACCGGAACCGTTGAAAATATCGGGTTGAAAACAACGCGCATTCGCGCCCTCGACGGGGAGCAGGTGATCATCTCGAATACGAAGTTGCTGGAAGATAATATCCGCAACTTCGCTCTGTTCCAGCGTCGGCGCGTGATCCTGCAATATGGTGTTACCTACCAGACGACACCTGATCTCCTGGAACAGTTGCAGAAGGAGGTGGAAACCATTGTCGCCAACACGGAGGGTGCCACATTCGACCGCAACCACGCATTTCAGTTTGGTGCCAGTTCGATCGACTATGAGCTTGTTTTTTATTCGGAAAGTGCGGATTACGGCGAAATGATGCAGCGGCGGCAGGATATCATGTTCGCCATGGCGCGACGCTTCGCCGAACTGGACGTCGATTTTGCCTATCCCACACAGACGCAGTTCCTTGCCGGCCCGGACGGTCGTCCTGTCGACCCCCGCGGTGTTGCGGAGGCAGTCAGCTAAGGGGAGCTTTTGCTGGCCTTTCAGGGGCCGCTGCCGTAAGGGAATTGTCACGAACTTCCACGATGGCAGGACCCAGAAAACTTGGACGATAACACGCCCGTTACCGGCGGCGGCGACGACGATATCCGCCCCATCGACATCACGGAGGAGATGAAGACCTCCTACCTCGATTATGCCATGAGCGTGATCGTCAGCCGTGCGCTGCCCGACGTGCGCGACGGGCTGAAGCCGGTGCACCGGCGTATCATCTATGCTGCATTCGAAAGCGGCTATGTCGCCGGGCGGCCCTATCGCAAGTCGGCGCGTATCGTCGGCGATGTCATGGGTAAATATCACCCCCATGGCGACAGCGCGATTTACGATGCCCTCGTCAGGATGGCGCAGCCCTGGTCCATGCGCGTTCCGCTGGTAGACGGGCAGGGGAATTTCGGTAGCCAGGATCCCGACGCGGCCGCGGCCATGCGCTATACGGAATCGCGGCTTGAGCGCGTAACGGAACAGCTGACCACCGACCTCGACAAGGATACGGTGGACTTCATCGACAATTATGACGGGTCGGAGAGCGAACCGTCTGTCCTGCCGGCGCGATTCCCTAATTTGCTGGTGAACGGCGCGGGCGGCATCGCCGTCGGCATGGCCACCAATATTCCGCCGCATAATCTGGGCGAAGTCATCGATGCTGCGCTGGCCTATATCGAAAATCCGGCGATTACCGCCGAGGAATTGATGGAATTCGTGCCCGCTCCTGATTTTCCCACCGGGGGGTACGTCATGGGGCAGGGCGGCATGGCGTCGGCCTACACGACCGGCCGCGGCAGTGTCATCATGCGGGGGCGTTCGGTCATCGAACAGCGCCCGGGCGGGGCGGAACGCATTGTTTTTACAGAGGTGCCGTTCCAGGTCGGTCTCGACAATCTGGAAGAGAAGATCGCCGATGCGGTGAAGGACAAACGCATCGAGGGCGTCAGCGAAGTGCGCGACGAATCCAACCGCAACGGCGTGCGCATGGTCATCGAATTGAAGCGGGACGCGTCGGCGGACGTCGTCCTTAATCAGTTGTATCGCTATACCCCGGCGCAAACGTCCTTCAGCTTCAACATGCTTGCCATTCGCGGCGGGCGGCCGGAGCTGCTGAACCTTCGCGACATCATCGAGGCGTTCATTCGCTTCCGCGAGGAAGTGATTACCCGCCGGTCCAAGTTCGAGCTCGCCAAGGCGCGGGCGCGGGCACATATCCTGCTCGGCCTGGTCGTTGCCGTCTCGAACATGGACGAGGTGGTGCGCATCATCCGCGGTGCGGCAAGTCCCTCCGTCGCGCGCGACGAGTTGCTTGCCAAGGAATGGGACCTGGCGGAGATCGAGGAATATATCGCTCTCGTCGAAGGTGAGGGGGTGCGCGGCGCTGCAGTCGACGGCGATTCCTATCGTCTGTCCGATGTGCAGGTGAAGGCGATCCTGGATCTGCGCCTTAATCGCCTGACTCAACTCGGTCGTGAAGAGATTGCCGGGGAGCTGAAGGAAATCAGCTACACCATCGAGGATCTGCTCGACATTCTGGGCGATCGGGCCCGGCTTTACAATGTCATGCGCGACGAGCTGATGGAAGTTCGCGACGCCTATGCGACCGAGCGCCGGACCGAAATCCTGCCTTATCTCGACGACATAGACGACGAGGATTTGATCGAGCGGGACGAAATGGTCGTTACCGTGACGATGACCGGCTATATCAAGCGTGTGCCCTTGTCGGTTTATCGGGCGCAGCGCCGCGGCGGCAAGGGTCGCTCGGGTCTCAACATGAAAGACGAGGATGTCGTCACGCAATTGTTTGTGACGTCCACGCACACGCCGGTTCTGTTCTTTTCGTCCGCCGGCAAGGTTTATCGCCTGAAGGTCTGGAAACTGCCGGAGGGCACTCCGCAGTCTCGCGGCCGCGCCATGGCCAATCTGCTGCCGCTGGAGGAGGGGGAGACGATCTCCACGGTCCTGCCGCTGCCAGAAGATGAGGCGGAGTGGGGTGCGTTGAGCGTGATATTCGTTACCAAGAATGGCTCGGCGCGTCGCAATTCCATGGATCAGTTCACGAACATCCCGACGCGAGGGAAACTGGCCATCCGCTTCGACGAAGGGTCGGACGACGCGCTGGTCGGCGTGGCGCTTTGCACAGACGATCAGGACATCTTCCTGGCGACACGCAACGGCAAGGCCATACGCTTTTCGTCCACCGACGTGCGGTCCTTTACCAGCCGCACCTCGACGGGCGTTCGTGCCATTACGCTGAAGGACGATGACAAGGTCATGTCACTGTCCGTGATTTCAGGCGATGACAGTGCCGACATGATTCTGACAGTCAGCCAGAACGGCTTTGGCAAGCAGACCTCATCCAAGGAATATCGTCGTATCAAGCGGGGCGGGCAGGGCGTTGCCAATATCGACATGACGACCAAGACAGGCCCGGTCGTGGCGAGTTTCCCGATTGAGGAAGGCGCGCAGTTGATGCTCGTCACCGACCAGGGCAAACTGATCCGCATACCGACCACCCACGTTCGTATCACCAGCCGTACCACGCAGGGTGTGACGCTGTTCAAGGTTGCGGAGAATGAGAAGATCGTGTCCGCCGCAAAGATCCTGGAAGAAGACGAGGACGAGGATCACTCCGACGATCAGTCGACCGGCACGAAGACGGTAGAGGCGGATTCCTCAATCATCGATACGGAAATTCCGGACGGAGAATAAGTTCGGATAGGGGCAGCGGCCTACCCAGCCAGTTGCCCCTTGCCGTCACCAATCTCCATTTCGACATTTGCCTCTTCCAACATCGCGCCCCTTGCCCGCCGGGCGGGGCGCGGGGGCTTTTCTCCTGCGGGCCAGCCCTCCCGCTGTGCGGTGCGGTCCCCGTCGGTTTCTTCGGTCTGGTCGTGAAACAGCATGACCTGAGTTGGAAAGGGCAAATCGATGCTCGCCTCCTTGGCTGCATTATAGACAGCCGCGAGCACACGGGCGCGGGTCATCACCATATCCGTTCTTCTGGAAAGCACCCACCAGCGCATCTTCAGGTTGACCGTACTATCGGCCAATTCCCAGGGGAAGCACTCCGCGGGCGGCTCTATAAGGACTCCGGGCACATCCCGGATAGCCACGCGAAATATCTCTGCAGCGGAAAGCGGATCGTCACCATAGCCGATACCGACAAGATATTCGTCACGACGCTGGGCATGTGCCGTGTTCACGATGACGGCCTTTGTATAAATGTCGCTGTTCGGAATGATGACACGCCGTCCATCATAGGTTTCTATGATCGTGGCACGGCTTTCGACCTGCTCCACGGTGCCCTCGAACTCGTCGACGACGATCTGGTCGCCAATACCATAGGGGCGGCGAATGAGGATCAGCAATCCTGCGAAAAGATTCTGCAATATGTCCTTGAAGGCGAAGCCGATTGCCACCGACCCGACGCCCAAACCTGCCAGCACGTCGCCAGGCTGCACGCTGGGAAAGACGATGGCAGCGGCCGTCAGCAGGGCGGCAATCATAAAGACGCCCTGAACCAACGTGCCGATCAACGTTCCAAGATCGGGGCGTCCCCGGCGCGCGGCAAGCGAGGCAATGCCGCGCTTGACGAGTTTTCCCACAAGCCAGGCAATCAGCAAAAAGATGATGCCAGCAATGATGTTGGGTATCGAACGGTAAAAACCCGCGACGATCTCTCGCAACTGCTCGTTCACCAATTCCGCTGGCTGCCGAATGGTCGCGTCGACGGCATTTGCTGATCGATCCTGTTGAATGGCGATTCTCCTCCGACCAGACAATATTCATGCAACGGACGGTGCAGCAGCACGTTGCACGTTCAAGGCGTATTCACCCCGGCCCCTTCATATTAGGGTTTGAGGGTGGCAAAGATACGCCCGCTGAAATTGACGATTGGAGTCTAGCATATGAAATTCGTATCCCGTTTCGCCCTTGGTGCCGCACTTGCCATGGGCGGACTTTCCGCAACAGTTCTGCCCGCAACGGCGGTAGCTGCGCAGGAGGAAGCCGAAGCCTATTCGCCGGATTTCTCGAGGAAGTTTGTGAAGCCAATTTCAGAAGCTCAGGAGGCGATCCAGGCTGGTGATATGGCCACGGCAACCCAGAAACTGACAGAAGCCGAGGGCGTCGCTGAGAAGCCGGACGACCTTTATTATCTCAATCAGTTCCGCTTCAATATCGCCGACCAGACCGGCGACGCCGCTCTGCGTGAGACCGCGATCAAGGGAATGCTGGATTCAAACAGCGAGGCTATGTCGGCAACCGCCCGTTCCAGCCTGTATCAGGAACTTGGCCGGTTGGCGCTGGAGCGTGGCGACCAAGCCGCGGCAACTCAGTATTTTGAGCAATTGCTGGCTGCGGATCCTGAAAATCCGACGGCTGTGTTCAATGTCGCCGTGATGCAGTTGCAGGCCGGCGATGAGGTGGGCGCAATGCCTCGTTTCCAGCGAGCCATCGAACTGCAGGAAGCCACCGGCGAGCCTGCGGATCCCGCCTGGTACCGTCAGGTGCTGAAGATTGCGTATGACAATCAGCAGGATATTATGCAGCCTTCCTTGTCGCTGGTGCGCGCGCACCCCACCGAGTCGCATTGGCGTGACACGCTGGTCCTGTTCCGCGACGGGGCGGAAACGACCGATCAGTCCGATCTCGATGTGTTTCGCCTGATGCACGACACTGGTGCGCTGCAGCCGGAGGGTGAGGTGAATGGTCAGCGTACCCGCAGCGATTATATTGACTATGCGGATACCGCGAACAGCGCAGCCTATGTCGGTGAGGCGAATGCCATCATGGAAGAAGCAAAAGCTGCCGGCGATCCGGGTGCCTCCACCTCCTTCGCCCAGGACGTGAATTCCGTGATCCAGGATCGTCTCGGCAGGGACCGCAGCGAACTGTCTGGTCTTGCAGATGAAGCAGAGGGCGAGGCTACCGGAAGGCTCGCCCTGTCTACGGCCACGGCCTATTTGGGATATGGCGAAAACGAAGAGGCGGCGCGTCTATACCGTCTGGCCATGGAGAAGGGCGGTATCGACGAAGCCGAGGCCAACACCCGCCTGGGCATCGCGCTCACTCGCCAAGGCGATCTTGCCGGCGCCCGCGAGGCCTTCGCAAAGGTTACGGGCGGTACGCAGGGTGGCATCGCACGTTTCTGGGAGGCGCATGTGGACAATCTGGAGTCGCCCGCCGCTGCCGCGCCGACGCCAGCTGCCGCCCCGGCAGCCGCGCCGACGCCAGCTCCCGCCCCAGCGCCAGCTAACCCGGATTCAAGCGGTAGCTGAGTAACCTCAGGAGTGGATATTGAGGGGCTGCGCTGAATGGCGCAGCCCCTTTTTTTAGGACTGCAACGACAAGCAGGCCGTGCGTACACGCTTTCTTGCGATAAGCGGTTTATTGCAGGGAGGCGAAGTGGCTCCCATATGGACGACGACACACCTACCATGGCTCCAAATTTGGAGCTGAGAAAGCAGATTTCATGACAAGCGAAACCCTTCCCGTACTTCCCTTGCGCGATATCGTCGTATTCCCGCAGATGATCGTGCCCCTGTTCGTGGGACGCGACAAATCGGTAAAGGCGCTGGAGGCCGTGATGGCGGGCGATAAGCGTGTGCTTCTGTTGTCGCAGCGAGACGCGTCCGTGGAGGATCCGGATGGCGACGATCTGTTCGAGGTGGGAACAGTCGCCACTGTTCTGCAGCTGCTGAAGCTGCCCGATGGGACGGTTAAAGTGCTCGTCGAAGGACAGAAGCGCGCGCAGGTTGAAAGCCTGTCGACCGAGGGACCATTCTTCTCGGGTCAGTTCAGCCCCCTGGAAGATGTGGTAGAGGCGAGCGACGAGGTCGAGGCCCTGCAGCGCTCCGCTGGCGAACAGTTCGAGCAATATGTCCGTCTGAACAAGAAGATCGCACCGGAAGTCGTCGTTCAGGTGCAGCAGCTGGACGACCCCGCACGCGCCGCGGATGCAATCGCGTCGAACCTGAACGTCAAGATTCCCGACAAGCAGAAACTACTCGCCGAGCCGGATGCCGGTAAGCGTCTGGAGATGGTTCTGGGCCTGATGGAGGGCGAGCTTGGTGTCCTGCAGGTCGAGAAGAAGATCAAGGGCCGCGTCAAGCGTCAGATGGAGAAGACGCAGCGCGAATATTATCTGAACGAGCAGATGAAGGCGATCCAGCGTGAGCTGGAGGGCGACGACGACGTCGATGAAATCTCGGAATATGAGGAAAAGCTGGTCGAGGCGCGCCTGCCCAAGGAAGCGCTGGAGAAGGCCACGGCCGAGCTGAAAAAGCTGAAATCGATGGCGCCGCAGTCTGCGGAATCGACGGTTGTCCGCAACTATCTGGATGTCCTGCTGGGCCTGCCCTGGACGAAGAAGAGCCGCACGCGCAAGGATCTGATCGAGGCGGAGCGCATTTTGGACGAGGACCATTATGGTCTGGAAAAGGTAAAAGAGCGGATTATCGAATATCTGGCGGTGCAGACCCGCGCCAAGAAGGTCAGGGGGCCGATCCTGTGCCTCGTCGGCCCGCCCGGCGTCGGCAAGACCTCGCTGGGTCGTTCCATCGCGAAGGCGACCGGCCGCAAATTCATTCGCCAATCGCTGGGCGGCGTTCGCGACGAAGCGGAAATCCGGGGCCACAGGCGCACCTATATCGGGTCCATGCCGGGCAAGGTCCTGCAGAACATGAAAAAGGCGGGCACCTCCAACCCGTTGTTCCTGCTGGACGAAATCGACAAGCTGGGACAGGATTTTCGGGGCGATCCGTCCTCTGCCTTGCTTGAGGTCCTGGACCCGGAGCAGAATTCGAAGTTCAACGATCACTATCTGGAGGTCGATTACGATCTGTCGAACGTAATGTTCGTCACGACGGCCAATTCGCTGAACATGCCTCAGCCGCTGCTCGATCGGATGGAGATCATTCGGTTGTCGGGATACACTGAGGACGAGAAGGTCGAGATTGCCAAGTCGCACCTTCTGCCCAAGCAGATCAAGGAACACGGCCTGAAGAAGGGCGAGTTCGCCCTTGAGGATGACGCACTGCGCGACCTGATCCGCTATTATACGCGCGAGGCGGGCGTTCGCACGCTGGAGCGGGAAATCGCGCGACTGGCGCGCAAATCCTTGCGCCAGATCATCGAGAACGCCACCGAAAGCGTGACGGTCACGACAGATAATCTGGGCGAATATGCCGGGGTTCGGAAGTTTCGCTTCGGCGCAAGCGAGGAAGAGGATCAGATCGGCGCGGTGACAGGGCTGGCCTGGACGGAGGTCGGCGGCGAATTGCTGACTCTGGAGGCGGTTACGGTACCCGGCAAGGGGCAGATCCGGACAACGGGCAAGCTGGGCGACGTGATGAAGGAGTCGATTCAGGCCGCGCTGAGCTTCATCAAGGCGCGCGCGCCGGAATATGGCATAAAGCCCGATATTTTTCAGCGTCGGGACATTCACGTTCATGTTCCTGAAGGAGCAACGCCCAAGGATGGTCCGTCCGCCGGTGTCGGCATGGTCACGGCCATTATTTCCACGCTGACCGACATTCCCGTTCGCAAGGATGTGGCAATGACGGGTGAGGTCACATTGAGGGGCCGCGTCCTGCCCATCGGCGGGTTGAAGGAAAAGCTGCTTGCTGCCCTGCGCGGCGGTATCAAGACGGTTCTGATCCCGGCGGAGAATGAGAAGGATCTGGCAGAGATCCCCAAGAACATCACGGAAGGGCTGGACATTCATCCGGTAAGCCATGTCGATCAGGTGCTGGAACTGGCCCTGACGGCACCATTGGAGGCGATCGAGTGGATAGAGCCGGAGACACTTGCCACCGAGCCTGACCCCCAGGCGCCGTCAATTCGGCATTAAGCGCCACGAATTATTCCGGGAAAGCCTTTGACTTGCAGCGGGCCGGGACGTTTAAGGTTCCCGCCGCTGCAGGAGCGGCCGGTGTGTATGAAGGGGAGTGTTGATGAACAAGCAGGAGTTGATCGCCTCGGTAGCGGATCAGGCGGGGATCGGCCGTGCCGATGCGGGTAAGGCGGTAGACGCAGTGTTCGATAGTATACAGTCTGCATTGAAGTCCGGGGATGAAGTCCGCCTGGTCGGATTTGGAACTTTCTCGACAGCGCTGCGCAAAGCGTCGACGGGGCGCAACCCGCGCACCGGCGAGCCGATGCAGATCAAAGAATCGACCCAACCGAAATTCAAGGCTGGCAAAGGCCTTAAGGACGCGGTCAACTAAACTGTCCAAATGCCAGGGCCGGCCTGTTGCTTGTGGACGCGTCGCAGCCTTGGCATTATACGCGCCAGCTTCTGACATATGTGGGCGCGTAGCTCAGCGGTAGAGCACTGCCTTCACACGGCAGGGGTCGCAAGTTCGAACCTTGCCGCGCCCACCATGATTTCAGTGATTTAGCCTGCGATCACCTGCCTGCTAAATCTGCATCCCTCTCGTCGCGCATACGTGGCTCAGGCATCCTGGCGTTGCGGAGCCGGGCAGGGTTCCGTTCAATCCACTTCGTCGACCGCCCCTTTCCTTTCAATTTCGGTCTCTCCCGTCCGTTTGACCGGAACGGCTAGCTTACCCGTGTTACCGACGACGAGCCTCTAATCTTTCCTCGAGCGGGTGGTTTGGCCCCCGTCAGCCCGGTTCGGGAATAGCCTCCAAACTGGTTCAGGCGCGGCGGCGCGGAACGATCAGGCATCTCGTCTATTGGCTAGCGGATCCTTCAGTTTGATTGAGTGGTACAAATATATGTCCAAAATGATCTAAGTTAATGCATCATTTCAGGATAAGCCGTAAGTAGCTTTTTGTGACTGTAAATCATCTTTTTGTGCGGTGTTACTTAAGATGAAGGTGGACTCGTATCCAACAGTGACTGCAGTGATACCTTGTTTCAACGCGTCGAAGACTATTGAAAGATGTCTTCGCAGTGTTGCTTCACAAAGTATACCTTTTGACCAGATATTGGTTTGCGATGACGGGTCTACCGACGGAACTGCTGATGTTGTCAAATCCGCCGCAATTTCCCTTGGAATTAAAATAACCTTACTGCGGCAGGAGCATGCTGGCGTTGCAAATGCGCGGAACCATGCGGTTTCGCATGCACATTGCGATTTTGTGAGCTTTGTCGATGCAGATGATGAATATCACGCGGACACTTTAGCCAGCCTTAAGTCTATTCATTCGAAAAACACAGATGCCGTCGTTTGTTTCGGTGACGCGCTGCGCCGCGAGAACGGCAGAATAGGAAATCAAAGTTATTTGCGTCCGAAGCTGGTTGAAGAGGGCGTGGATTTCATCCGCGACGGAAGCTCCCTCAAGCTGGTGGATCCCTTTGCGCAGCTGCTTCCGGGCGCATTCATCGCGCCTGGAACGTTCATGATCAGGCGCGATGCGTTTCCGGCGGCAGGGCCCTGCGATCCGAAACTGCCCTCGGCAGTCGATCGGGACATGTTTCTGAATGTCGCGCTGCATTGCTCAGGCCCTTGGGCCTTCACGTGGGCAAAACTGGCGACAATCCATTATCAGTCGAACAGCCTCAGCTCTCGCGACAATGCTATACGCCATTCGATGAATGCCCTGAACGTACTGGAAAAGTATAGAAACTTTTTGCCTGAGAAGGGTGCGCATCTGGAAATTCTGTTGGGCGCTGAAAAGGAAAGTATTGAAAAGGCGCTTTATTGGGCAAGCGCCAAGGGGCCCTCTTTTGTTCATCGAACCTTTTTGGCAATTCCCTCGCGGCATAAGGATGCTGAGGCATATTTTTTGTATGGAAGGCGGCTAATCGAGAGTCTTCTCCGGGCACCGCTAAATCGACCCCTCTCCGAAAGAACAAATTTCCTCGATACCCTTCGCAGAACGCCTGTGGGTCGTCAGGCGGCGGGGGCACAAGAGTGTGAGGTTGCCAGTGACCGCTAGGGACATGGGTTCACGCGTCGGCAAATCGCTGGTCATTATGATCAGCCAAGCTGAAATGAAGGAAGATGGCGCGACCTGCTCCATCCCCGCGATTGTGGAGAACCGCCGCGTGCTTTTTCACGTGCCGGTTTCTAGGGTAACGCAACGCCAGATTTCCCCAATGGACAAGCAGGGCATGAAAGTGGTTCTGAAGGAAAATTTGAGGACCATCAGAAAAGTAATGCAGGAGGCGCTTGCGAAGCGCGGCGTGTCTTATTCCGATTTCATTGTTGTGGAAGCGTCATCGCAGAGATCCGTCGTTGCGGTTTAATTGCCATAGTCGTTCGCTCTTCATGGATGTTATTTTGGCAGAAATCTGGGCAAGGCGCGCTATTCCCGGCGGGAGCGGAGGATGCCTGTAATGGGCGGCATATATTGTAGATGAATCGCCTTGCTGCCACTCCTCATGACGTCGCGGTCGTCATTCCATGCTTCAATGCCGCGCCCTATTTGGCTCAGGCCGTCGGCTCTGTCCTGGAGCAAACGCTCCCCCCTTCTGAAATCATCATCGCCGACAACGGGTCTTCGGATGACAGTCTGAAGATTGCCTGTGCCCTTCGCGCTCTTTCCGATAAGATCGCTGTAGTCGAGGTAAAGGAGAAGGGCGCCCCCGCCGCGAGAAATACTGGATTTGCGTGTACAAGTTCAGAACATGTCATGTTCATGGATGCCGACGATGTGCTTGGGCCGAACGTACTGAGCGAGCTTTCAAGCCTCCTTCGTATCCAGCCCGGTATAGCAATAGGTAGCTGGTGTCGCCTTCAGTTGGAGGATGATGATTGGATGGTTCGGCCTCCGTCCTGTGCACCACGGCGGCAGGGCGATGATCCGATCTCGGCGTGGCTAAGGGGCTGGTACATTCCCCCTTGTGGTGTGCTGTGGTCGCGAGACGCTTTCCTTCACAGCGGGGGATGGAATCAGAGGCTCAAAGTCAATCAGGACGGGGAACTGATGATGCGGGCCTTCGCACTCGGTACGTCGCTGCAGTTCAGTGGGGACTGCATCTCCCTGTATCGCAGAGTGCCGGAGGGGGGCCAGCAGTCGGTCAGCAGCCAGCGAAACGAGCGGGATGGATTGCATAGCCGCGCGAGCAGTCTCCTCGAAATCAGAGAGGCGATCGAGGCGGCGGGGAGGTTCCATGAATGTCGGGCCGCTCTATCCGACGCCTATTGGCTGCTGGCCAAGGATGCCGCACCCGTCGATCCCGCCATCGCTGCGGATTTCAAGGATAAGGCGTCGAACCTGCTGCCCTTGGGCGAGCGGCTACGGAAAATTGGTGGGCGCTCTTCGGAGCCTCGGAGCTTGCCTGACCCAGCCGACGGTTCAGTTTATGGACGCGCCCCGGAATGGGGATTGGAAACCGCCGCACGCATCCCTGCGAGCTCTTCTTCGACGCTGGTAACTGCTAATGCAACCAAACTTCCCCGTGTCAGTGTCATCATACCGACCTATGCCCGCCCAGATGAACTGCGACGTGCAATGCGTAGCGTCCTGGGCCAGAGCATGGCGGATTTCGAACTCCTGGTCGTGGACGATGAACCGTCCGCGGCTATCGAAGCACTGGTGACCAGTTTCGACGATGCGCGCATTCGATATATCCCCCAGCCGGAAAATATGGGCGTGGCTGCCGCACGCAACAGGGGTTTGAGAGAGGCACGCGCCGCCCTGGTGTGCTTTCTCGATGACGATGATGAATGGCTGCAGGACAAATTAAGCCTTCAACTGGCTATGATGGATGAGCAATCATGTGACGTCGGTATGCTGTACACAGGTTCGCTGACCTACAAATCGGAGGATACCATCCTGCGCGATGAAGCGTGTCAGCAAGGTGATCTGTACGACGGGCTTCTTTTGAAGAACATTTTGCACGCGGCATCATCCAGCGGAATGGTGCGGCGTTCCGTTTCAGCAGACGTAGGGTTTTTTGACACTGATCTGCTGGCCATAGAAGATCATGATTATTGGACCCGGATCGCACGCAAGTACAAGATCGCATGCGTCAGCGAACCCCTAATCATCCATCATGACGAGCAAGATGGCGGGACCGGGGAGCGTCGCTCGCGTCACGCAGAACGAAATCGAAAAGCGCGGGATCAATATTTCACAAAGCACAAGGATGCGCTGAAACGACATTCATTGGCGCATGAATATTTACTGGAAAGTGTGGATCGAACGATGCGTCCGTCCGTTCGAAACCCGTCCGCCGGGCGACGCCTGGCATTTAATGCGTTTCGCCAAAAGCCTTTCGACAGAAGAACCGTTTCGGTCCTCGCCTCTCTTTTGGTGCCTGACGCGATTAAAAGGCCATTCAAGCCCGGGAGAACCTCATGATAAACGCCAATTCGAAAATCCGCGTGCTTTACGTCGTCCGAGAATTTCCACAGCTTTCACAAACCTATGTGAAGAATGAGCTGAAAGCTTTGGGTGATGAATATGAAGTGGCGATCCTGTCAATGAAGCCGGCCGATCGCCCGTATAAGAATCACCTGCCTTTCACGGCCTTGGAGTCCGCGGATCAGGCCGTGGAATTCGGCCAGGAATTCAAACCCGACGTCATCCATGGCCATTATTTCTTTGGCGTCGAATTGGTTGCGGAAATAGCCCAGCGACTGGGCGTACCCTATACGATCCGTTCCCACTCATTCGACGTGCTTCCCCTTCGTCCGCGCGGATTAAAACCGCGCATCAAGAAGCTGGTGGGACGTCCCGATGCGCTGCATGGATCTGCCGATCGCATCCGAAGAGCGCTCCCCCTGCTGAACGACGACCAATGTCTGGGAGTGCTTGGTTTTCCCTTTCAGCGCCCGTGGCTGATCCGCGAGGGGGTAGCCGAAGGTAAGATTATCGACTGCTTTCCCGTCGTTGATGTCGAAAGTTTTCGCGATCGCTCCCCCAATGGCGATGCGATAATGAATACCGGGGTGGTAACGCCGAAAAAACAGATGGATGACTTCATAGAACTGGCCGCCTCGATGCCCGGCCGGCAGTTCAATCTCTATCCAGTCGGCTATCATTCCGAACGTCTGGAAGACGTGAACAAGGCGCATGGCAGCCCGGTCCACTTTAGTGAGCTTTTGGAACCGGAAGAGATGCCCCCCGAATATAAGAAGCATCAATGGCTTGTTTATACCGCGAATTTCGACATGGCGACAGTCGGATGGCCCATGGCGATCGCAGAAGCGCAGGCGGCAGGCGTCGGCGTCTGCATGGCCAATATCAGGCCGGATCTGAAGCAATATATCGGCGATGCCGGCTTCCTGTTCGACACCATCGACGAGGCACGAAAGATCATCAGCCAGCCGGTTCCCGAGGACATACGCGAGGCTGGCTTCGTGCAGGCCGAAAAATCCAACATCAATAACCATATATCTTTGCTGACCGACCTATGGCCGACGAACCGCGTGGAAGCTATTGCGGCGTGAGGATTGGTGCGGCGATGCCGATGATCGCAGAACATCGATGATAAAGTCTCTGCTCGGACCCTTGGTGCAGCCGATCGCTGAAGCCGCCGTTGCGGCGGGTATTTCCGGTCGCTGGGTCGGCTATCGCTCCGTGCAGCAGGAAAGCCTGAAGGAATATGCCGGGCGCGCAGGCGATCGGGTCAAACTAGAAGTGGTCCACACCGCTGAGCCCGCGACCAATCCCCTGCCGAAAAATGTAGAGAATCTCCGGACCCTTCCAGCCGATCCCGGCTGGTGGGGCTATTCATTCCGGGATGTGCCGTCCCGGCAAAGCGGGGAGACACTGCGGGCGACTATGCCGAACTGCCTGATATCCTTTTACCGCGATCCGGCGCGCAGCAATGATTTTGTACCCTGTATCATCAACGAAGACAGCAAAGCGCTGATCACAAGGGAAATCCGCTACCGGTTCTGGCATGGTGAATTCATCAGACGTGCGGGGCCGCCGCGCCGCATCGAAAAAGCCACATGGTTTGCGGAAAGGGTATATCACAATTATTCGCACTGGCTGACCGCGCATCTGCCGAAACTGATATTGATGCAGGAGCTTGGCTTGACGAATGATCTGCTAATGCCGGCGGATCTGCCAAAGACGATGCGGGACTCGCTTGACATAATCGGCATCGATTTCGACAGCCTCCCTAAATTCGACATGAATTCGCCCCTTCTGGTCGGCGAACTTACCCTGTTGGAGACTGACCGTTTCCGGCCCGATCTGTTGCGTAAAGTGCCCGTCGCCTTCGGCGTACCCAGCCGCCCGGCCACCGGCCGCCGCATATTTATCAGCAGGGAACGCGCCGAACGGAGGCGTTTGCTGAATGAGGATGAATTGTGGAAACTTCTGGAGCCCGCTGGCTTCGAAAAGGTTTTCATGGAGGAACTCGATTTTCGCCAGCAGCTCGCCCTGATGAAGGATGCCAGCGTCATCTGCGCTCCGCATGGCGCAGGGATGACAAACATGCTTTTCTGTCCGCCGGGTGCGGTGATCATCGAAATGGCGGATCCGGGTTTCCCCAATCCCAATTTCTATGCTCTCGCCGCCGCTCTCGGCCATGATTATTACATTGTTGAGAGCACCTCCGTCGGCAGCGGGCATCCGCTGGAAAAGGATATGTCCGTCGATCCGGCTCGTCTGGAGGACGTATTGTCCCGCCTGCCGTGAGGGGCGTCGTGCCACGTGGACCTGTGCGTGTCCTTATCGCGGGCGAGCCGGCGACCCATTCAGCGCCCGCCCTCAGCATCGGGTCGGTATTGCAGGAGGAGGGGCTGCAGGTCAGCTTTTCGGAGGGCGCCGAAACAACCGACCAGCGCCGCTGGCTAAAGCTGGTGCGTTCGCATGACCTTGTCATCGTCACTGTCTACGGCAAGCCCACCCGCTATTTTGCCCGCCAACTACACATGGCGCGACTGTTCGGCTGTCGTATCATCCGCGTCTGGGTGGGTACGGACGTCCTAAGGGCCGCCGACGATCCAGAGGCCGTAGAGCTGACGCATTTCTTCGGTCGCGCCATCGATCTGAACATCGCCATGGCCGAACATCTTGTTCAGGAACTGGCCCAAATCGGTGTCGATGCCGTGTTCGTTCCGTCGGTAAGCCAGCTAAAGCCTGACAGTGTTCCCGATGATACCAGGCCGTGCCCGGCCGTCCTCGTATATCTGCCCGCCAGCAGGAAGGAATTTTACCGCGAACCTCTGATTGCCGAGACTATTGCGGCCAACCCCGATCTCTCCTTCATCATTGTGGGCGACGATACACATTGTCTGGCGCATTTCGGGAATGTCGAGAGCCTCGGGTGGGTGTCGGACATGCAGGGGGTATGGAGCCGGGCAGGGGTGCTTCTGCGCCTTACGCAGCATGATGGCCTGCCTCGCATGCTTCTGGATGCACTCGGGCAGGGAAAATACGTCATATATTCCTGGCCTTTGCAGGGGTGCTGGTACGCGACGGACGCAGAGTCGGTGAACGCGGCGCTGGCGGAGTTCAGGGCCGCGACCAGCGTCAATCATGCGGGTATGGAGGCGGTGCGCCGTATTGCCGGGGACGGTGGCGCGCAGCTTGCGGCGGCTGTTAGGCGCGCGCGGAGAAGCACCAGCCGCTGGCATTCCTTTCGCGGCATGATCTCCGCGCATCGTCGGGCGCGCGAACCCCGGCAGTAGGGAGGCGGGGGCTCAGGCTTTGCGCCGTTTTCGTTTGGCCAGAGCCATCTCGGTCAAATTCACAATCCGCCGCTCCGGGCCCTGCGGCGATCCCGAAAGCTTCCACAGGGCAAAGCTGACCGCCGGATAGACCGCCGCGCCCACCACCATTTTGATCGCCAGGGACAGGATGCCGGTGTCGATGTTCAGCAACTGCGGAATGCCAAGGCAGGCCGCTGCCATGGCAGATACGGACAGCACTGGCCGCCACAGGCGCGAAAGATAGTCCGCCACACGGACCGGCAGAACGGTGCGTACCAGCCATATATCGAACAGGATCATCAGCAGGCCGGACAACAGAAAGCCGCCGACCACCCCGTTGAAACCATAATGGATGCCGCCAGTGATCAGCAGGGGTGCGCGAATGGCCAAAAGGGCGAAGCCTCGCACGGTCAGCAGCTTTGTGCGCCCATCCTTCAGAACCTGGGAATGGGCATTGTTGACGATGAGCTGTGCCAAAAAGAAAATCGGGAGGAACTGCACCAGCGGGATCATCGCCAGCCACTTTTCGCCGAACACCAGCGGTACAGTTTCTTCGGCACACAGCGCAAACCCGACCATCAGGGGCGCAAGAATGGCGATGATCGTGCCGATCAACTCCATGTAGACATAGGCTTCGCGTTGCTTGCCCTCACGAACGGCGCTGAATGTGCTGTAAAACACCTTCTGACTGACGCTTAGCAAGATCGTATTGGGCATCTGGGCAAAGGATTTGGCCGTCGAGAAAATGCCCACGGCCGCCGTCCCGACAAACCGCTCCAGCACGAATGTATCTACTCGCGTCGCGAGGGCCACTGGGAAGGATCCAAGCGATACCCATACCGTGAAAGAGAACATCTCCCTGACGCCATAGAGAGAAAATTTCGGTCGAAACTTGTGCATCAGATAGCTGAACAGGACCTCCGACACCGACCCCCAGATAGACCCTATCACCAGCGCCCAATAGCTTTCGATAATGAGAGCCAGCGCGATGGTCACCAGAACCGTGGACAGAGCGTTATACAATAAAACCTTGGCCAGCGGGGCGAAGTTCATGTTCTTGCTGTGCATCAGCAGGCCGGGATTGACGAAGCCGATGCAGACTGATCCCAGCGATCCAGCCAAGAGGATCGGCATCAGTTTCTCATTTTCCAGAAAAACCGAAACCGGGTAAGCAAGGGCCGCTATTGCGAGCGCCATCAAAAGCCCGCGAATGACATTGATCGTGAAGGCGGTATTATATTTCCGCTCGTCAATATCGGCTTCACGGATCAGATAGCTGCCAGGCCCAAAGGACAGCACAAGGCCGACAACCTCCTTCACGCCAACCATGATCGCCAGGATGCCGAAATCGCTGGGCATCAGCAGGCGCGCGAGAATGACCGTGCTGGCCAGTCTGACAAGCTGAGCGATCAACTGGGAACTGACCATCACGCTCGCGCCCCGAAGCGTTTTCATCCCCAGCGTCAACTCGTACACTCCTGTTCAGTATCGGCCGCTATTGCCCGACTCTGGGTCCGGCTGACTGGATACGCGCTTTCCCATAGAGAAGCGACGCGTTCCAATCGTCTGAAAACCAGCGGTCTGTCCGCTCGGTGACTCTTTGGAAGGATGGCCGCTCTCAGGCCTTTTTGAGTGATCGAGTGGCGTTCTGGTGGCCAGACGGCGTGCCTCTTCGGCTGCGCGCTGGCCAACCAGATTCGTTATTCAACGCGGGATCTGGCGCCTGTTTGAATACACCGCCTGGTCGGAGGTGCGATCCCGTAGGGAGCAGTGGGGTCAGCCGGCCTGATCGCAGCTGAACTGCAGCGGACTCCCACGCCCCCCCTTCAAAGAAAAGTGCCTTACTGAACGCGCGCCTTGACGATCTTGCCCGGCTTTGCGGGGGGCTCGCCCTTTGGCAGCGCATCGACATGCTCCATGCCTTCGGTCACCTGACCCCAGACGGTATATTGTCCGTCCAAAAATTCCGCATCCTCGAAGCAGATGAAAAACTGGCTGTTTGCCGAGTCGGGGTTCTGCGCCCGTGCCATGGAGCAGGTGCCGCGCGTGTGCGGCTCTGAATTGAACTCCGCCTTCAGGTCGGGCTTGTCGCTGCCGTGCATGCCGGTGCCGCTGGGATCGCCGCCCTGCGCCATGAAGCCGGGAATGACGCGGTGGAATACGACGCCGTCATAAAAACCGTCGCTGGCGAGTTCCGAAATACGGGCGACATGATTCGGTGCCAGGTCGGGACGCAGCTTGATCCACACCTCCGCATCTTCCGAGGTGTCGAGCGAAAGGATCAGGGTCGTCGGGTCCGCCATGTCGGGGGTCTCCAAATAATAATGGGAATGGGATTGCACAGGCCATAACGGCTTGGCAGAAGGCTGGGAAGGGGCGCTTAGCTCAGTTGGTAGAGCATCTCGTTTACACCGAGAGGGTCGGCGGTTCGAGCCCGTCAGCGCCCACCATCCCCGTCGTGAGCCGTCCCGGCGCAACCTAGGTCGCCCTGATGCGTAGTCATCGGTGTAGAAACCTAATGCGGAGAACGTCCATGGCCGATATCTTTACCCTCCTGAAACGCGATCACGATCAGCATCGGGAGATTCTGGCGGAGCTTGCAGAGGCCGACGCCGATGCGCGCCAGAAACTGTTCGAAAAGTTCAAGGCGGAGGCGCTGAGCCATGCGAACGCCGAAGAGCAGACGCTTTACGCCGAAATGATGGGAGATCCCGACGAACAGGATGAAGCCCGCCATTCAGTGGCGGAACACAAGCAGATCGATGAATATGTATCGACGCTGGAGGAAATGGAAACGACCGGCGAGGACTGGAAAGCAACGTTCCTGAAACTGAAGCACAGATACGAACATCATATCGATGAGGAAGAAGAAGAAATGTTCCCGCATGCCAAAAAGCACATTTCTGACGAGCGTGCCGAGGAACTGGGCGGCAAGTTCGAAGAGCGTAAGCCTGCAGAGAAGAAAGAGGTAGAAGCTGCCTAGGTCCACCGGCGCGCGTCGCCGTCCCGAAGAAGGTTCCGAAGTGGTTTTGGGGCCGGTACCTGCAGAAGGTCCGGCCCCAAGGCATGAGGGGCGCGCGAAACCCTCGCTTTGGCTGATTATCTTGCTGGGTGGCCTGACCGCTTTCGGCCCGCTGTCGATCGACCTCTATCTGCCTGCACTGCCGGCCATCGGGGAAAATATCGGGGCAAGTCCCGCCCAGATGCAGCAGACGCTTGCCGCGCTGATGGCGGGACTTGCGCTGGGGCAGCTGTTTTACGGCCCCCTGTCTGACCGTTTAGGACGCCGTCCGCCACTGATCGGCGGCATCGCTCTGTTCGTCCTTGCCTCGGTCCTGTGCGTGTTTGCCGCCAGCGCGTGGCAGCTTATCGCGCTTCGTTTCGTTCAGGGGCTCGGAAGCTGCGCTGCCCTGGTCATCGCGCGCGCCGTGGTGCGCGACCGCTTCGATCATCAGGATACGGCCCGGGTTTTCTCATGGATCATCCTCGTCATGGGCGTCGCGCCTATTTTCGCGCCGCTGCTGGGTTCAACGATCCTGGCCTTTGCAAGCTGGCAGTACATATTCTGGCTGCTCGCTGCCTATGGGACCCTGCTCGGCTTCTGGGTGGTCCTATCGCTGGGCGAAAGCCGTACAGCGGAAACTGCCACGCTGGCGCGGGGGGAGAATTTCTTTGCCGGTATGATCGCCCTGTTCGGTGATCAGCGTTTCCGCGGTTATATGCTGGGGCAGGCGTTCAATCAGGCGAGCCTGTTCGCCTATATTTCCAGCGCGCCTGCCATCTTGATTCTGCAATATGGCGTGTCGGAAACAATGTTTGGCTGGCTATTTGCGATGAATGCGGCCGGCCTGATCGCGGGCACGCAGGTCAATCGTCTTTTGCTGGATAGATATAGCGCAGACAACATCATGCGGATTGCAAACCGTCTGGGTGTTTTGTTTGGCGGCCTTCTCATGGTGGTGGCCTTCACCGGTTTCGGCGGCATTTATGGAATAATGTCGGCGCTATTCCTGATCCTAGCCACCTATGGATTTGTCGCCGGTAATGCGAATGCCGGGGGATTGAGCGTTGATCCACGCCGGGCAGGCGCGGCATCGGCTCTGTTGGGCGCATGCGGTTTCGGCGTGGGTGCCATCGCGGCAACCGTCACGTCTTTACTGCCTTTACCCGCAAGCGAGGCTACCGCCGTCGTCTGCTTTGTTTCCTTGCTCCTCGCCCTTTGGTGGTTCCGGGGGATATTCAATCCACCGGCACGCCAGGCAGGCGCTTTGACGTCCTGATTGTCAGAGATGTTTTGACATGCTCCACATTCGGTGCGGACGTCAGTTCGCTGGTCAGGAATTGCTGAAAACCCTTTAGGTCGCGCGCCACGATTTTCAGCATGAAGTCGATCTCGCCGTTCAACATGTGGCATTCGCGGACCGGTGCCAGCGTGGCGACGTGTTTCTCGAACGCCTGCAGGTCGGCCTCCGCCTGGCTTTTCAGACTGACCATCGCGAATACGGTAATCCCGTAATCAAGCTCCGCAGGTTCCAGATCCGCGTGATACCCGTTGATGATGCCCGCTTCCTCAAGCGCCCTTACCCTGCGCAGGCAAGGAGGTGCCGTCAGGCCGACGCGCTGAGCCAGTTCGACATTGGTTAACCGTCCTTCCGTTTGCAAATGCCGGAGAATTTGCCGATCAACTTCGTCCAATTGATGTGTCTTCTTTCGCAATATGCCTCCCCGGAGAAATGCCTTTCCCCAAATTAATTCAAAAATGGTATAAAGTTACGTTTGCTGACAGGCAATGGATAGGGGCCCGCCCTAAAAAGCCGACTGCAAAGAGGATATTAAGCCCGCCCTGCTAATATGTGCTTTCCATAGATGCAAAGGTCTGGTTTTTCCTTTCACATGCGAATCGATCAGCGCCTGCGAACCGTAACGGCCTGGCCTGTCGCCGGCGATGCCGGTACCGTCGTCCGCGCGTGCATCCAATTGGTGGATGTCCTCTCGCAGAAAATTGACGGGGTACCGCCTGCCGATCGATTTACCGCCCTGCGCCGGCTCGTGCAGCTGCGAAGCCTGCTGGATGCCGACCAGCGCCGGCGGCTGTCAAAGGGCGCGCGGTCTCTCGGCGTGGGTGAGCGGGTGGAGCGGTTCCTGGCAGTTGCGCCCAGACGCACGCAGATCAAGGACGTGGACGCCCGCGAAGAGACCGCGAGTTACGCCGACGACAATAAGGCGAGGGATCCGTCGCCAGCACCGCGCTCAGCCCCCGAAGAGACCCCTGCAACAGTGTCGCCCGCTATTGGAGAGGCAGTATCGAACGTTTCTGAACTCATTCGCAGGATCGAACGGTTCAAGGCTGCAAGCGGGGCGGCCAGATCTGTTGGCGAGGATGTAGCATGGTCGTCTGACGCGCGGGGACTGATTACCCTGGGAGGTGCCGCATTTGGCGACGCCCAGAAATATCGGCTGGGAACCCTCGAATATGCCCAACCAGAGATCATGAACCGTCTGTTGCGCCGCTGTGCGCCCTTCAGGAACCAGAGGGTGGCCCGACCAGGATCGGGCTACCTGCTGCTGTCTGGCAGCCCGAAATTCGATCCCGACACGGGGGCATTCCTTGGCTATCGCGGCCGCGTGCGGGGCGATGGCGAAGTCGCTCTGCTGGGTGTGCCTTCCGACACGGTCGCAGAGGTCGCGCATGAAGTCAGAACGCCGCTGAACGCCATTCTGGGCTATGCGGAAATGATAGATCGGGAGGTTCTTGGTCCGGCACCGGAAAGCCATCGCAGGGGCGCCCGGGCTATTATCATGGATGCCCAACGATTGCTGGCGGCGGTCGACGCGTTGGGGGATGCCGCCGCGCTTGAGGATGGACGCGACGATGTCTCGGTTGGAGTGACAACCCACAAGGAATTGATCGACAGGCTGACCGAGGATTTCGCACCCTTGGCGTTAGAACGCGGTGTGCGCTTGAGCTTTGAGGCACCGGCAAACGCCTCGCCTTTACATGCGGAACCGACCACGCTTTATCGGGCAGTGTCACGACTGCTGACGGCTATCCTGGCGTTCAGCGATAACAATGCCACCATCCGCATATCGGGCGGACAGGGCAGCCTCTCCATTTCCATGCCAAGGGCGCTGATGAATATTGGCGAGCGAGCGCTGTTAACCGACCGTATTTCGGCACCAGAAGATGCCGACCCGCCGCTTCTGGGACTTGCCTTCACCTTGCGAATTCTCAAGCGTCTGGCGGCGGTGAATGGAGGGCGCTTCGCGATCAGCGATACCGCGTTCGAGATGAACCTGCCGCCGGTACGACCTCAATTCGACGCGGAAGTCTCGTAATCGCACCTTCCCCTCCCTAAATCTTTTTAGCAGACGAATCACAGAAGGGCAGGCCGCCAAATGGCAACAGACGAACATGTGAAGGTAGCGATCATCGGATCGGGGCCGGCAGGCTATACGGCTGCTGTTTACGCGGCGCGTGCGGCACTGTCGCCGGTGATGATCCGGGGGTTGCAGCCCGGCGGTCAGCTGACCATCACGACGGACGTTGAAAACTGGCCCGGCGAAACGTCCATCATGGGTCCCGACCTGATGATGAAGATGGAGGAGCAATGCCGCCATCTGGGGACCGATATTCGCGACGATATGGTGACGGAGGTCGACCTGTCGCGCCGCCCCTTTACCCTGAAACTGGAATCCGGCGGTAGGGTCGTGGCTGATAGCGTGATTATCGCCACCGGGGCGCAGGCACGCTGGCTGGGGATAGAGGGCGAGACGAAGTTCCGCGGCTTTGGTGTCAGCGCGTGCGCGACATGCGATGGATTCTTCTATCGGGGCAAGACGGTTGCCGTCGTCGGCGGCGGAAACACCGCCGTTGAGGAAGCCATGTTCCTGACGAATTTTGCCGAAAAGGTATATCTGATCCATCGGCGTGACGAGTTGCGCGCAGATGCAACGAACCAGGCGCGCCTATTCGCCAACAAGAAGGTGGAGCCGGTGTGGAACTCAACCGTCGCCGACGTCATTGGCGACGAAGATCCCCTTTCCGTCACCGGTGTAAGACTGACCGGCACCGACGGTGCGCCGGACCGGGAACTGGCCGTAAGCGGCCTGTTCATCGCAATCGGCCATGATCCCGCGACGCATCTGTTCAAGGGACAGCTTGATATGGACGAGGACGGTTATATTCGTACCGCCCCCGATTCGACGGCGACGTCCGTGGCCGGTGTCTTTGCCGCAGGTGACGTGAAGGATCATCTTTATCGTCAGGCCGTTACTGCGGCCGGCATGGGTTGTATGGCGGCACTGGAGGCCGAACGCCTGCTGGGCGCCGAGGAAACCGCCGAGCCGGAGAGTCTGGCAGCGGAATAGCCGCCAGGTTCTGCCGCGAGGGAGCGGCGGCCCGCGGGGAGGGGACATCAGTATGAGTGCGTTCGACTGGGATAAGCTGCGCCTGTTTCATGCAGTTGCCGAGGCAGGTAGCTTTACCGAAGGTGCCCGGCATCTCAGCATGAGCCAGCCCGCCTTGTCGCGGCAGATCGGCGCACTGGAAGAGGCGCTGGGCGCGAAATTGTTCCACCGGCATGCACGTGGCCTCGCGTTGACCCACGAGGGCGAAAAGCTGGCGGCAACCGCGACCGATACCTACGATCAGATCGAACGCACGCGGCAGTCGATAGAACAATCGCTGGGGAAGCCGACCGGCGAATTGCGCGTCACGACGACGATCAGCTTTGGCTCGACTTGGCTGGCGCGCGCCATGGCGGATTTCATGCCGCTATATCCGGAAATCTATGTTTCGCTGTTGCTCAGCGACGAGGATCTGGATCTCGCGCGGCGCGAAGCGGACGTCGCGATCCGTTTCGCCCCCCCCGTGCAGCAGGGAATGGTTTCAAAGCGGCTGGAGGCGGTGCGGTACAGATTATGTGCATCTCCAGCCTATCTGCAGGAAATGGGGATCCCCGACACGGCGGCAGATTTAGACCGCCACAGGTTGATCGGTTTCGGCGAACCGGCCCCAGGTCCGATTCGCGGCGTGAACTGGTCATTGGAAGTCGGCCGCACCGGACCGCCGCGCGTGCCGTCGCTGACAGTCAACAGCATCTATGGCCTTGCCCAGGCTGTCGAGGCCGGGGCAGGGATCGCGGCGCTGCCAAGCTATCTCATCATGTCGTCAGGGCGAATGAACGTGGTTCTACCGGACGAACAAGGGCCTGTATTCCGGACCTATTTCATCTACCCGGAAGAGTTGCGCGGGTCGATCCGGATGCAGGTAATGCGGGACTTCATTCTTAAACGCATGGCGTCCGAGCCATTGGATTTCACTCCGCAGGAGCTGAGAAGCATGTCAAGCCATGCACCTGTCGCATAGCTAACCTGCATTATTGTGCACTGCACAACGACTCGTCGATATTGCATATACTCTTCATCGGCGGCGGTCACGAACTGCCCCGCAGACATCGATCTTCTCCGCATCCTCCCCGCGGAATTTCGATTGGGCTCCCGGCTACTCCTCCCTCCCCAGCCGGGAGCCCCACCTGTCTCTCCCCACCTGCCTCCCGGCGGTCCTGTATCAGCTGATCTTTAGACGATCCGTCTTATCAACGCGGTTTTAGGCGCATTATGTGGTTGCCAACTCGCGAAGAGGAACAGTCGCATCCTGTGCAGGTCGGGACAGGTAAAATTCAGCGATCAGATTGCCCTCGCTCTCTCCTGACGAATCGAGCCCCTGCGCCTTCAATTTATCGAGAACGCCTTCCTGTTCCTCTGCGGAGGCGAATGCGCGTTGAATGAACTGCTCGCCTTCTAGCTTTTCGGTGACATATCCATGTTTCCCCAACTCATTGACGATAGGGTCGAAGGGAAACATGCGCAGGACGAAATTGGCCATCCAGGGCAGGCGTCCTTCGGCAAAGGCCGGGATCATCTTTGCAAAGCTGATTTCCGTCACGTAGCCGACGCAGCCCGTCGACATCACGAGATCGACGGGCGCGAGCGTATCCGCAGCCACGTCGGACAATTCGTCTTCTTCCAGATTTACTGCCATGCCGCGATCGAGAAGGCCGGTATTTTCGCCATAGCTGATCGCAGGTGAAGAGGGGTCGAGGCCATAAATAGCGGCGGAGTTTGCGACGGGCAGGGCGCTGAAGAACCGACGGTCGGCATCCGTCATCTGTTCCGGCGTGGCAGCGTCAAGCGCGGGGTCGGTCCAGCGCGCATAGAGATCGTCCATTTTGAGGTCATGCTTCAGCAATGCGGCATTCACGCCATATGAACAACCAACATCCAATGCGTGAACAGGGGCGTTCTTACGCTCCTCCAGATGCTGAATCAAAGTGGTGAAAACCGGTTTTGCAAGTTCCGGAATTCGGTAATCGACCTTCTGAAGCTCCCGGAAGTAATTCCGGGGGTCGGGGTGGCCGTAAATGTGAGACATGTCGGCTTTGGCGCTGTTGATTTCCTTATTAGTGGTAGTAGTCGGCATGATGTCTCCTTGAAGAGTGGCTGGAATTTGCAATGGCATCGTGCCATTCGAATGCCCCGGGACAGGCGAGACCGGTCCGGCAACGCGAAGAAGCGTGCAGGTCGTTCCTTGTTCTTTCATGCTTGTACCAGACTCGAGCCCACAGCCCAAGGGCAGTACGGCAGAAGTAAATGCCGTTCGCTATTACTTAATGTAAAGCAAGTTCGAGCTACGACCCTGTTTCTGTTTTGACGGGTCCCTAAAGGTGCTTGGGTAGGTCGCGCTGCTGGGCGTCAGGCTTCGCCCGCAGTATCAACCAAGGCAGCTTCCAGCGCTTCTCGGGGCGATTTTGCGCCCCAAAGTACGAAATTGAACACCGGGTAATAGCGTTCACACTCGTCAATTGCCGCCTCTACGACGGTTTCTGTCTGGCCAAGCGAGATGCCGCCATCACCGTCGCCCTCGTCCAGCATCACGCCGTGGCGGAAGGCGAGCGTACCGTCAGAGGACCACATTTCGAAATGACCGAGCCACATCTGCTCGTTGATGATCGATAGCGTCTCGTAAATCCGGCTGCGGCTCTCGATTGGGACGCGGACGTCGGGAAAAGCAATGAACTGAAGAACGCGCTCCTCGGCGCGCCAGAGCGCCCGCAACTGGTATTTGGTCCAGCTGCCGTCGACAGTGGCGACGATCTCGTCCTCGCCCAGTCGCTCAAAGCCCCAACCATGAGCCTCAAAATAATGTGCGAGCATATCGAGAGGCGGCGCCGCAGTGTCTACCTCGGCATATTCGATATCGATCATCAGGTCGAAACCCCCGGCACCTTCAACATTGCGTGAAGCTTGCCCGGACATCCCGAGTCCGCGCAACCCCGTCAATTGGAATTTCTGTGGATAAGGGGACGGAAGACCTACCAGATATAGTTATTCAGCGTCCTTTGGCGGGCTAGCAGACATTTTCGGCTGCTTTGGGGCAGGCTTTGCATCCGTCGATGCTTTGCCTTCAAGAGCCTCAAGGCGCGCGCGCAGTGCCTCGACCTCTGCCCGGGCATTCGCGGCCATTTCCTTGACCGCATCGAATTCCTCGCGGCTGACCATGTCCATGCCACCGACGAATTCCTGCAGCCGCTCCTTCATGCGGCCCTCCATCTCGCGACCCATTCCGGCCATGGTGCCGGCGGCGCCTGTCGCGAGGCGGGAAAGGTCATCGAAAAATTTGTTCTGGCTTTGCATAGGAACGTCCTTGTCTTGTGAGGGCCCAGATAGGGATTCAGCCATTTAGTTGCCAGATGCGGAAATTGAGGACCGCAGCGAACGATATCCAGACAAGATAGGGGACCATCAGCCACCCCGCCAGACGCGAAACGGCGCCCATGCGAAGGGTGGCAACCACGGCGGCAATGATCAGCGCCAAAATCAGGCCGAGGGCCAAATCAGGCCTCTGCATGCCGAAGAAAATCGGCGTCCAGAGAAAGTTCAGCACTAATTGCAACAAATACCAGAAACGTGCGCGGTTGAAGCTGTCCCGCCATATCAGTCCGCCGGCAGCACCGATCATGATGTAAAGCGCTGACCAAACCGGGCCGAACAACCATCCGGGCGGGGTCAGGGCCGGCTTCTGAAGGGCGTTGTACCAAGCTGCGCCGGATTGCGGACCAAAGAGAAACCCCAGGGCAATGCCTACCAGTAGGACGATAGCCGCGCCGATCAGCATGGCGCGGGCGGGAAGCGGTCGGTCTGTCATTTGGTGCTCCATTTGGTGGCCATTGCCAACCGCGCAGCTTTTGCAAATAGCGTCGGCAGGCCCGCATTCTCAATATCTGTAACTGAATGCCATAGCCCATCGGGACGCGGACTGCCGCTTATGTCTGCCGCCATTACGATAAGTGTCAGCCGAAAATGCGTAAATATATGGGATACCGGGCGTGGCAATTGGGTCCAGTCCGCCGCTGCCGGAGGGATGGCCGCCGACGGCGGGGTGGTGAGGAAATCGCTGGCAGGCAGAGCGCGCATGCCGCCCAGCAGCCCCTTTGCCGGGCGCGTTACCAGAAGGACATCCGGCCCATGGGTTAGCCACCAGGCGGTCCCAACGCGCTCAGGCTTCGGCGCTTTCTTGCGTTTTCGCGGCAGGCGCTCGGGACTGTGCCCGGCTGCCTTACAAAAGGGCCGGACAGGGCAGGCAAGGCATAAAGCGGACGTGGGGCGGCAGATCGTGGCGCCCAGATCCATCAGCGCCTGCGCATGGTCGCCGGGCCGATGGACAGGCGTCAGGCTGGCGGCATGGCGGGCCAGGTCTCGCTTCGCATCGGGCATCGGCGTTTCCACGGCAAAGAGGCGGGCCATGACCCGCTCCACGTTCCCGTCAACCACGACGCTGGGTCGGCCAAAGGCGATGCTGGCGACCGCGGCGGCGGTGTACGGGCCGATGCCGGGCAGCGTGCGGAGTTCTTCCTCCGTGTCCGGAAATCCGCCCCGCGCCACCACCTGGCGGGCGCATGCGACAAGGTTTCGCGCCCTGGCATAATAGCCCAGGCCTGCCCAGGCGGCGAAAACATCCTCTTCCGGGGCCTGCGCCAGCGCCTCGACCGTGGGCCATCGCGTCGTGAATTTGTAAAAATAATCCTTCACCGTCGCGACCACGGTTTGCTGCAGCATGATTTCCGACAGCCAGATCCGATAAGGGTCTGGCCGTGCCTGTGATCCGGGGGGTACGCGCCAGGGCAAGGCACGGGCGTGGACATCGTACCATCCCAGCAGTGCACATTGAAAAACTGAGGCCTCTATGGTGCTCATGCCCCGCTTCTGGCAGGATGAACACTTAATGGGCAAGCGCGGCAAATTCTCCTCCGACCGGATCGGACATGCACGCTCGGTCGCCGAATTGGTGACCCGGGTGGGCCGCAAGTCGTTCCACAAGTTCGGCTTTGTCGAAAGCGCCATTGTCGCGCGCTGGCCAGAGATTGTGGGGGAGGATGTTTCCCGCAAGTCCAGTCCCGATTCGATCCGCTTTCCGCAGGGCAAACGCGCCGGCGGAACGCTTAATCTGTCGGTCCACGGTGCGCATGCGCTCGCCATTCAACACGAGGCGCCGCAAATCCTGGAACGCGTAAACCGCTATTTCGGTTATGGCGCCGTATCGCGAATGGCCATTCGGCAGGGGCAGGCTGCGCCGAAGCGGTTGACCATAGCGGTTCGCCAAGAAGCCGAACCCCTGTCGGCCGAGACAACTCAGGAATTGAAGGCTGTCGCGAACGACGATCTGCGCAGCGCGCTCGAATCGCTCGCAGCGCAGATCAGTGTGACGAAAGGCCCGCCGAAAATCGGCTAGGCTATTTTTTCCAGCTTACGAAGGATCGCTGGCTACGGGCGGCGTTCAGCGCCGCAGCGGTGGGCTTGCCACTGGAATCCAGCTCGATGCGCCGCTCGAACTCAACCCCGAACCGATCGCCCTTCTCCCAGCGTACGGTCGCCGGCAGTGGCGGGGAGTCGCTGAAGCTGAGCAATATTTCTTCGCCGATCTGCAATTCCACGTCGCACTGAATGTGGGCGCCCGATTCCGAAATGTCGCGAATCAATACTTTGCGCTCCAGGTCGTCGACGCGGACGATACCGGCGCGGAGGATGCGCGCGCGTTCGTCGCGCTTCTTTATTTCTGTCAGTGCCGTCATGGCCGGGCATTGGCTCCAGTTTTATCGGCAAATAAATAGCGCGTGAGGATTAATCAGTCCTTTCAATTCAGCACGCTATCGACCGGCTCAGAGCGAGAACGCCGTCAGGTACGCCGTGGCCACGATCAGAATCAGAAGAGAGAGCGGCGCTCCCATTCGTGCAAAGTCGCTGAACAAATAACCTCCAGGACGCATTACGAGCAGATTGTTCTGATGCCCGATCGGGGTGAGGAAGGCCGCCGAAGCGCCGACCAGAACGACCAGAAGGGCCGCATCGCTGTCGAACCCTCTCAATTCCGCGATCTGATATGCGACCGGGCCCATGATGATCGCGGTCGCGACGTTATTGAGGATGGCCGATAGCAGAAGCGTAATCGCACCCAAGGCGAACAGCGCGGCCCACGCCGGTGCATCGGACAGTGTAGCCGACAGCCATTGCGAAACGTCTGACGCCGCCCCAGTCGTTTCAAAACTTTGCCCCACGGGGATCATCGCTGCCAGTAGAACGATGACCGGCCAGTCGATACTACGATAGATCTCATCCGCCGGTAGCAAGCGAAGAGCGGGGATCAGCGCCGCCGCGGCAACGAAGGCGATTGCTGGCGACGCGCCAAAAAAAGCAGTGGCGGCGATGGCGGTCGCAAAGATCCCAATGATCATTGCGGCGCGTCGATAATCCACATCCTGCAGGTCGTGGCGACCGATTTCCAGCAATCGCGCATTGGGAATGAATTCGGCGATCACCGACGCCGACCCATGAATGAACAGCTGGTCGCCAGCCTGAATTTCCATCGTCCTCAACGGCCGCTTTGCGCGTGCGGCACGGGGGCCGGCCGCTACGATGGAAAGGCGGCCCTCCGTCCGGCCGGCCACGGCATCATAGGCCCGACCGATCAGAAAGCTGCCATGGGCAACGGCGGTACGAACAGTGACGGCATCCGGGCTCTCATCGCGCCGGTGCACCGCCGTGTAGCCAGTTTCTTCCGCCAGATTCCATGGGTTCTTGCGCGATAGCACGATGATGCGTCGGCCCAGGCTGGCGCCCTGCCCAGATCGCCAGCGCCGCTCTCCGGGTTCATAGACCTTTAACAGGCGCGCTCCTGCCTGACGCAGACTTTCGCGCAGACCCGCCGTTCCAGCCGCTTGTTCCGGCACGATCAGTTCATAGACGCGCCAGGGGTTATCGACGCCGCGTACGACAGCCCGCCGGGTGGGTAAAAGGCGGAACCCGATGGCTGCCATATAGAGAAGGCCGACAATTGTGACGGCCAAGCCGACACCGCTCATGTCGAAAAATCCAAATCCGGTGCCGACATGATCGCGGCGGATCGACGAGAGGATCAGGTTGGGTGGCGTGCCGATCAGAGTCGTCATGCCGCCCAGAATGGTGGCAAACGCAAGCGGCATCAGCGCCGCCGTCGGTGACCGCTTTGCCTCTATCGCCAGTTTTGACGCGACGGGCATTGCGATTACCAGGGCGGCGATATTGTTCATGAAGGCGGACAGCACCGCGCCGATGATCATCACGATCATCAATTGCAGTTCGAATGGTGCGCTGCTTCGCGTAAGATGCCCCGTTACGGCGCTCGCAATGCCGCTCAGCTCAATCGCGCGGCCGATGACGAGAACGGCCGCCACCGTGATCACGGCCGGATCGGCGAAGCCCGCCAGGGCATCCCGCGGGGTCACGATGCCGACGCCCACGCACATGATCAGGGCGGTTAGCGCCACCAGATCGTGGCGCAGCCGATCGGTGACGAAAAGAACAAGCGCAATCAGCAGGACGCCGGCGCTTACCCACGCCGGGTCCAGCGCCGAGATCATCTCGTTCAGGCCGTCGAACATGGAACTGATCCGCGCAGCAGAAAGTTTTCGGTGATGATCGGTCCCCAGGTCATTAGTGCCCGTCTATAGAAGGACGGGACATATTGCCCCACACCTTTTGTGCTTGAATGAGTGCGCGTCGACCCCAGATAATCCGCAGCGAGACTGCGAGGTTCACCTAATGTTGACCTGAATGCGATAAAAGCGTCAAACTGGTATCCGTTTGGGGTGGACAAGCGTGCTCGGATGAGAAACAGGTTTATGATGGCGACCGCTTTCAGCGGGCAGGGGCGCCGGTTTTCGCGCTCCCGGAAAGGATTTTCATGACGAAGCTTACGGGCGGGAATGCAGGTGCCGGTGACGGATCGGGTGGCGATTCCAAGAATACGCTCTACTGTTCCTTCTGCGGCAAGTCGCAGCACGAGGTTCGCAAGCTGATTGCGGGCCCGACCGTTTTTATCTGCGATGAATGCGTTGAGCTGTGCAACGATATCATCCGGGAGGAGACGAAAACGGGTGTGGGCGACAAGAGTTCGTCCGGCGTTCCGACACCGCGCGAAATCTGCGATGTGTTGGATGATTATGTTATCGGGCAGGACTTTGCGAAGCGTGTCCTTTCCGTCGCGGTGCACAATCACTACAAGCGGCTCGCGCATGGCGCCAAGGGCGCTGATATCGAGCTCGCCAAGTCGAACATCCTGCTGATCGGCCCCACCGGCTGCGGCAAGACGCTGCTGGCGCAGACGCTGGCCAAGACATTCGACGTGCCGTTCACGATGGCGGACGCCACCACCCTGACAGAGGCCGGCTATGTCGGTGAGGATGTCGAGAACATCATCCTGAAGCTGCTGCAGGCGTCAGATTACAATGTCGAGCGTGCGCAGCGCGGGATCGTTTATATCGACGAAATCGACAAGGTCAGCCGCAAGGCCGACAATCCGTCGATTACGCGCGATGTTTCGGGCGAGGGCGTTCAGCAGGCGCTGCTGAAGATCATGGAGGGCACCACGGCCTCCGTTCCGCCGCAGGGCGGTCGCAAGCATCCGCAGCAGGAATTCCTGCAGGTGGATACGACGAACATCCTGTTCATATGCGGCGGTGCCTTTGCCGGGCTGGAGCGGATCATTGCCGACCGTCTGCAGGGCAAATCCATAGGGTTCGGCGCGCATGTTGCCGCCCCCGATGAACGCCGGACGGGCGAGGTGCTGCGCCAGATCGAGCCGGAAGATCTGCTGAAGCATGGTCTGATCCCCGAGTTCGTTGGGCGTCTGCCAATTCTCGCCACGCTTGAGGATCTGGACGAAGATGCGCTGATAACCATCCTAACCGAACCGAAAAATGCCTTGGTCAAGCAGTATCAGAAGCTTTTCGAGATCGAGGAGGTGACGCTTTCCTTCACGCCGGATGCTCTGTCGGCGGTTGCGAAAAAGGCGATTGCCCGTCGGACCGGCGCCCGAGGATTGCGGTCGATCATGGAGGGCATCCTGCTCGATACCATGTTCGAACTGCCGTCCATGGATGGCGTCGACGAGGTACGGATCGACAAGGACGTCGTTGCCGGCACGAAGGATCCCGTGCGCGTTTTTGCCAAGAAGGAAAAGAAGGTCGCGGACGACGCGGCGTAGCGCAATCGCCGCCGTTCGCGCTTTCGGTCGATGGGTTCCCACATGAGGAAAATGCCGGCCCGCGCGGCGGCGGTGATCGGGTTCGGTCTTCTGACGCTGGCGGCGTGCGTAGCGGATGGAGGGGTGGCCCCGGCGCCCTACAGCGTTTCGCGTGCCGCGCTGTCGGCGCATGTCGATTTTCTGGCCGATGACCGTCTTGAGGGGCGCCTCGCGGGATCAGCCGGCGACCGGATCGCCACACGGTACATCGCAGGGCAGTTCGCCGAGGCCGGGGCGGTTCCGCTGCCCGGCGGCATCTCCGACCAGAAAGTAGAGCTGGAGGGCGGGGGCACATCGCGCAACGTGCTGGCGATGGTGCCCGGAGTATTACACCCTGATGAATATGTGCTCTACATCGCCCATCATGATGGGCAAGGTATGGGCAACGATCTGTGCCAACGCGCCGACGAGAGCGACAATATCTGCAACAGCGCCGTCGACAATGCCAGCGGCGTCGCCGTTCTGATCGAGCTTGCGCGGCGATATGCCGAACAGCCGGCCGAGCGCTCCATTATTTTCCTTGCCAGCGCGGCGGAAGAGGGCGGTCTGTGGGGCGCCTATGCGTTTACGGAGGATCCACCGGTCCCCCTGTCATCCATTCGGGCCGTCCTGGGCCTCGATACCGTTGCGGCGAGAGGGTACACACGGGACGTCGTGCTGTTGGGTGCGGGACTGACCGATCTGGGGTCCATGGCAGAGGCTGCCGCTGTAGCAGAGGGCAGGCGGCTCGTTCGATCGCCGGAGGCAGACGATTTTTACGACCGGTCCGATCATTTCGCCTTTGCGGAGGCGGGAGTGCCCGCTGTCATGCTGACGGGTCTGTTCGCGCCTGCGAATGGCGGCCTGGCAGCGACGCCGTACATGACGGCACGCTATCACAGCGCGTCCGACGAGGCCGGGCCGGGCATAGACTGGTCCGGCGCACAGGCGGACGCTGGTCTGCTCTATCGCTTCGGGCGATTGATCGCGAATGCGGATCAGGCGCCCAAGTGGCAGCCGACATCGCCCTATCAGCGGCCCTAGCGGGGCTACCGATCCCGGCGTATAAGGCGGCGCTCCCCGATTCCCTGCCGCAGGAGCGCCCCCCTTGGTCAAGATTCGCGATGGCCTAACCTTCGATGACGTACTGCTTGTGCCGATGGAATCATCGGTCATGCCATCAGAGGTCAACCTGACGACGCAGCTGACCCGCGATATCGCGCTGAACATGCCGATTCTTTCTGCCGCAATGGATACCGTGACTGAGGCGGACATGGCCATCGTCATGGCACAGATGGGCGGCCTTGGCGTGTTGCACCGCAACCTTTCCATCGATGAGCAGGCGGCGGCTGTGCGGGCTGTGAAGCGCTTCGAGAGCGGCATGGTCGTCAATCCAGTTACCATGCAGCCGCACCAGACGCTGGGCGAGGCGCTGGAAACCATGGCGCGCTACAAGATCGGCGGGATTCCCATTACCGAGCCAGCCCGCGGCGGGCTGCCAGGACGCCTGATCGGCATATTGACCAATCGCGACGTCCGCTTTGCCGAAAATCATGATCAGGCGATTAGCGAACTAATGACGAAGGAGAACCTTGCCACTGTTCCGCTGGGTGTCAGCCATGACGAAGCGCGCAGGCTGCTGCACCAGCGCCGAATTGAGAAGCTGCTGGTTGTGGACGACGACTTCCGCCTTGTCGGTCTGATTACCGTTAAGGACATAGAGAAGGCGGTTACGTTCCCCTCCGCCACCAAGGATTCGGCGGGACGTCTTCGCGTCGCTGCCGCCACGACGGTCGGCGATGCAGGCTTCGAGCGGACGGAGGCGCTGATCGATGCCGAATGCGACGTCATCGTCGTCGATACCGCCCATGGTCATTCCGTTCGCGTTGCCGAGGCTGTTTCGCGTATCAAGCGGCTCAGCAACAACGTGCAGATCATCGCAGGTAATGTCGCGACAGGAGCGGCTGCCGAGGCGCTGATCGATGCGGGCGCCGACTGCATCAAGGTCGGCATCGGTCCGGGCTCTATCTGCACGACTCGCATCGTCGCGGGTGTCGGCGTACCACAATTTACCGCCATCATTGACGCGGCCGAGGCGGCTGCAAAACATGGCGTTCCGGTCATCGCCGATGGCGGCATTCGCACCTCCGGCGATGTGGCGAAGGCGATCGCGGGAGGCGCAGCGGCGGCAATGGTGGGTTCGCTGCTGGCGGGAACCGAAGAAGCGCCGGGCGAGACGTTTCTCTACCAGGGACGCAGCTATAAAAGTTATCGCGGCATGGGGAGTGTCGGCGCCATGGCTCTGGGCTCTGCGGATCGATATTTCCAGCAGGACATCAAGGACCATATGAAGCTCGTCCCCGAAGGGATCGAGGGGCAGGTTCCCTATAAGGGCGCGGCGAAGGATATTCTGCACCAGCTGGCTGGCGGCGTGAAGGCGGCTATGGGCTATACGGGCTCTGCCACTATCAAGGATTTTCAGGAGCGGGCGAACTTCGTGAAGATCACCGGGGCGGGCCTGCGCGAAAGCCATGTGCACGATGTCGCCATCACCCGCGAAGCGCCGAATTATCCCACCCGTTGACCTGCTCCATGGCAGCTAGTGACTCTGTCGATCGCGTCTCCGTGCGCGCTTCTATAGCAGGAGCCGCCGCATGACGCCCGCTGCACGCACCCAGGCCGCCATAGAAATTCTGGATCAGGTTATCGAATCGGCACGAAGTGGTGGCGCGGCGGCCGACGTGCTGATCGCTCGCTATTTCAAGACGCGGCGCTATGCCGGATCGAAGGATCGCCGCGCGGTGCGCGACGTGGTCTATGACTGCATTCGCTCATTGGGCGAGATGCCCATTTCCGGTCGCGCGGCTGTGCTGGGTGCCAGGCCCGACCTTGAGGATCATTTTGGCGGTGAAGGCCATGCCCCCGCTTCCTTGTCCGCCGACGAGCCGCGTGCCGAGCCTGGGCTGGCGCCGGGCTGGCTCCTCAAACGGCTGGGCGAACGAGCCGATCCCGCGCTTCTTGAACGCGCACCGCTGGATCTCAGGGTGAATAGCCTCAAGGCGCGGCGGGACGATTTGCTGCACCTTGGCGACCCGGTTGGCGACCTGCCCAACGCCCTTACCAACGCTCCTGACGATATCGCTCGTCGGCCTGAATATCTGCAGGGTCTTGTCGAAATACAGGATCGCGGTAGCCAGCACATCGTGCAGACCTGTGCGCCCCGTGCCGGGGCGACGGTGATCGACCTTTGTGCGGGCGCTGGCGGCAAATCGCTGGGGCTGGCTGCGGAAATGGCGAACACGGGCAGTATTCTTGCCAGCGACACGGATTGGCGCAGACTGGGCGAATTGCCGGCGCGGGCCGAGCGCGCGGGCGCGAATATTATCACCCCTGTACGGCTTAACCCGGGCGAGGAAAGGGATGCATTCGACGGAACCCGCGCCGACATCGTGCTGATCGACGCACCCTGTTCCGGCACCGGCACTTGGCGCCGCAACCCAGAAGCTAAGTGGCGCCTGACGCCGGAGCGGCTGGAACGTCTGACCGGCCTGCAGCGCCATTTGATTTCGGTGGGCGCGTCTCTGGTAAAGCCCGGCGGTGCGCTTATCTACGCGGTCTGTTCCTTGTTACCAGAAGAAGGCGCACGTCAGGCCGACCGTTTGCCGGCGGAAGGGTTTTCGGAGGTTTCGCGCGTAACGCTTATGCCGCAAATCGGCGGATCCGACGGTTTCTTCATCGCACGTTTTGAAATGGCATGATAGGATCCGCAGCAGGATGGAGAAGTTCATGAACAAGGCCGTTTTTATCGGTGCGCTCGCCCTCGCTGTCGGAGGGGTCTCGACCGTTGCCCTGTGTGAAACGCCAGAGCCACGCATTTCCGCACAGTCGATGAAGTTCACAACTGCCGGCGAAGGATTGCTGGGTGATCAAAAAGCCGAGGCGGCCATTGACCAGTTCGAAACCGCCCTCGCCGTCGATCCGAAAAATGTCCGCGCCTATATTGGTCTCGCTCGTGCTCATGACGCGCTGGGATTGCCGGGTCGTGCGGTGAAATTCTATCGCGAGGGGCTGACCATCGATCCATCGAACCTTACCGCTCTGGAAGAGCAGGGCGAGGCTCTGGTGGAACGTGGTGCCACCGCGCGCGCGCGCAAGAATCTCGAGCGCATCCGTGATCTTTGCGAACGGGAATGTACGCAGGCTACCCGCTTGGCGAGCGCAATCAGTGCTGGGCCGCCGCCAGTCGAAAGTGCGGAAAGCGTTTCCAAATCTGAGACTTTGCCTGACACGAACTGACGACGGTAAAGACGAGGTTGCCGCTGTTGAGCGGCGTTCTAATGTGCCTCAATTATTCGATTTTTGCAGTTCGTGCGCCAGGTCGACGAAGCCCGCGACGCTGATCGTTTCCGCGCGTCGTGTGCCGTCGATTCCGACCTTCTCCATCGCCTCGATCGCGCCGGGCAGGCCTTTTAAGCTCGTCCGCAACATCTTGCGGCGCTGTCCGAACGCGGCCTCCGTCAGCCGGGACAATGTACCCACCGCCACACCGGCCGGCGCCTCGATCGGTGTGATGTGGATGACTGCGCTCTCTACCTTTGGTGCGGGTACGAACGCGCGTGCGGGTACCTTCATGGCGATTGTCGCGCGGCTACGCCACTGGGCCAATACAGATAAGCGCCCATATGCCGCGCTGCCGGACTCAGCGACGATGCGATTTGCAACCTCTCGCTGAAACATAAGCGTCAGGCTGGCCCACCAGGGTGGCCAATCGGCCTGCAGCCAGTTCACCAGCAGCGCAGTGCCGACATTGTACGGCAAATTGGCGACGATATGTGCGCGCCCAGGGAACAAGTGCCGTTCTTCGACCTGCATCGCGTCGCCCTCGATCACAGTCAGACGCCCCTCCGCCACGGCGGCAATTTCCGATAGCGCTGGCAAGCACCGTGCGTCGCGTTCGACGGCAGTCACGTCGGCGCCCGCCTCCAGCAAGGCGCGGGTAAGTCCCCCAGGTCCCGGCCCGACTTCGTAAACGGCGGCTCCGTCCAGGTCGCCCGGTACGCGTGCGATCTTTGCAAGCAGGTTGGAATCGAGAAGAAAATTCTGACCCAGGGATTTCTTTGCGGCCAGCCCATGCGCGGCGATGACGTCGCGCAATGGGGGCAGGTTCAGTGGCATTCTTCGCGCGCGCGCATCCGCCGCTCAGCACAATCCGCGGCAACCTGTAACGCCGCGACCATCGCGTCCGGACGCGCAAGGTTCTTGCCCGCAATGTCGAACGCCGTGCCGTGATCGGGGCTGGTACGCACAATGGGAAGGCCGAGGGTCAGATTGACCCCTTCGTCGAAGTGCAGCGTTTTTACGGGGATCAGCGCCTGATCGTGGTACATGCAGACAGCCGCATCATATTTCGCGCGTGCCCTTGGATGGAACATCGTATCGGCGGGAAGCGGTCCCACGAGTGTGAAATCCTCATGCGCGAGCATTTCCATCGCGGGTCTGATGATATTTTCCTCTTCAACGCCCATCAGGCCGCTCTCCCCCGCATGGGGGTTGAGGCCGGCCACCGCGATGCGCGGATGCTCGATGCCGAAATTCTTCATCAGGCCACGCGCCGTGGCGGTGATGCGTCCGACGATCAGATCGACCGTCAGTAGCTCCGGCACACTGGCGATGCTGGTGTGCATGGTTACGGGCACGCACTTTAGCGTCGGTCCCAGCAGCATCATGGCGACGTTCTGGCTGGCGACACCGCAGCGTTCTGCAACAAACTCGGTCTGGCCCGGATGGGTAAAACCGATGGCGATCAGCTGAGCCTTTGAAATGGGTGCGGTGACCAATGCACCGGCCGCGCCCGAGCGGACCAGTCCGGTTGCGAATTCCAGTGCGTCCAGCGCGCAGCGGGCGCCCTCCAATGTCGGCTCGCCAGGGATGATTTCCTCGCGGTGTTCGACTTCGATCAGGGGCAGGGCGTGGTCACACACCTCGCGCGCTTGCGATGGCGCCGTGATGGTTTCCACCGGCCCATGCCAGCTCGTTTCCAGCGCCCGACGGCTTCCGACGGCGAAGAAGCACGGCAGGCCCCTGACCTGACGTTCAGCATAGGCCTTGGCGGTTATTTCCGCGCCAATTCCGGCTGGATCGCCAAGTGCAACTGCAACGGGTTCAATCAAGAGTCGGCCCCCAAAGCCGCATCAGCGGTAATCGATAATGGCGTCGCGACGGAGGTCGCGCAGATAGCGGCGCGCCATCATGTTGACGCGCTGTTCCTCCAGCTGTGCGAACATATTGTCGAAATTTGGCCCAGCCACCTGCGCCGGAGCTTCCCGCCCGCACATGGTCAGGACCTTCAGACCCTCCTCCAGCGAACCGAAAGGCGGGGTGGACTGCCCGATCTGCAGCTGCGTCATGATCGGCTTAAGCTGCGGTGGAAGATCACCCAAACGTATCTGATCATTATTGATCACTTCGCCGCCCAGCGAAGCAGCGACCGTTTCCGCACCACCGCAGCCGCCCATATTTTCGGTCTCCGACTGCAGGCGTGCGACAAGCGCCTGGGCCGCATCCTGCGTAATACCGCTCGGCAGGTCGATGCTGATCTGTTTCAGGCTGAGAATCTCATCATCCTCATCGGGGGTCAGGATTTGGCGTTTGTCGATCATCGCAAGGATGACGATTTTTCCCGGCAACTGAACCGGGCGGGTAATCTGGCCCTGACCAAGTTGCGACACGATGGGCTGCAGTTCCGGGCTCAGCTGTTCCGATTGCACCCATCCCAAATCACCCCCCAATGTCGCGGTGGAGCTTTCGGAATATTGCCGGGCGTAGGCGGCGAAAGACGCTCCCTGCTGCAATTGTTCCGCAATGCGTGTCGCGTTCGCCATGGCGGTCCCGGCGGTTTCCGGCGTGGTGAAGAAAACGAGTTCACCGATCCGATATTCGTCAGTACCCTTGGCCGCCTCCATGCGGGCGATCATATTCTCGACCTCGTCGTCGCCCACGTTAACGAAGGGCTCGACCTTGCGCCGCAGCAGGCGCTGCCAGGCCAGTTCGGCATGAATCTGTTGCTTGATCGCCATTTCGCTCGTTTCGCGCTCCGCGAGATATTCGCGGAACTGTTCCGGCGTCAGGTTGAAGTTTCCGGCTACGCGGGAATAGGCCTGATCCAGTTCCTGCTCTGAAATGACGACGTCATTTTCCGCGCTTTCCTGGATCTGCAATTTCTCGTCGATCAGGTTTCGGGCGATCTGCATCCGCAGACGGTCTTTTTCGTCTGCTTCGACAGGTGTGGGATTTGCTGCGAGGACAAGGTTGAGGCGCTGGTCGATGTCGGTGTCGGTGACAACGTCGCCATTCACGATGGCGCTGGCTTTCCGCACATTGGGGTCGACCGCGCGGCCCAGAACCGTGAAATCCTCGACTTCGCGCAAATTAGACAGGATCGGCACATTCTCAATGTCTTCTGCGGAGATTTGCGGCGCCGTGGTCTGGGCGAGACTCTGCGTCATGCCGACCGCGCCAACGGCCAAAATCGCGCCAGCGCTCATGCGAAGCGTCTTCTTGATCATTCAGGAACTCCGTGACTGAATATACGCCATGTCGGCGGACTGTAATAATTTCTTGTAGGATGCGCCCATAGCATGGGGCGAGCCCTCATGTCAGCAATCTGCCACCCTCTGGCTGAACCGGGGCTTAGCGCCCCAAATTCTTCAGGGATACGCGAAGCGTAAAACTGCTCCCCCGTTCGAAGTCTCGGTCGGAGACATAATCACGTTTCCATGCGATGCTGAACTCGAAACACTCATCCTCATAGGTCAGGCCAAGCCGGTGGCGGATAGGTTCGAAACCATCGGAAATACTTAGCGGGTCTTCGGCTTCGTCCGTCAAATCGACGATCATCGATCCGAACACAGACCAATAGCGGGCCAGCTGCAGCCGTCCGCCGGCGCGGACCTCCTCCCGATCTGCCAGATCCTCAATACCAATGTCGCGATTCAGCTTCAGATAGCCCAGCTTCAGATAGTCGCGGCGACCACCCAGCGTCACGTCGACCTCGTTGCGACGAATTTCGTAATCGTCCTTGTCCACCCGGTAACGGTGGGTCAGGTCGAACCGTCGGCCGATCCGCAACGTATTGCGCCCGACATAGTCTGAGAAATTGTCGTCCAGGCCGGTTCCGCTGGGCAGAATGGACGGCTGATCGTCCAGCCGGTAACTTTGCCCCAGTTCCGCCTCCAGCGCTACGCGCGGCAGTCTCAGGCGCCATTCTGCACCATAAGTCACGCGTGCGCCCCCCTCCCACCGGTCGTGCCCAGGGAAGCGGCTGATGTCGAAAAGGTTTGTCGATTCCAGATCTACCGAGCGGCTGTCTTCATTCGGGATGTCGTCATTCAGGCCCGTCGGCGACGCGCTGATCTGCACACGAGGGGTGATAATCTGCGTGCCGCCGAACGCCGGGCCGGCAAACGGCCATTCCACGTCCACGGCCGCTGCAGGAATAATCCGCCCGTGCCAGCCGCTTTCCCCCCGATAGATATCGAACTCGGCCAGATCGGCGTCCTCGACCCTGTATCCATCCGCGCGGACCAGCGCCGTCGCGGTAACGCGCTGACCCAGGGTCGTGAAGCCACTCGCCTTCCAGTCCGCGCCGGCGCTGAGCCGAAAAGTGTCCATGCCGTCGACGCGGGTGACGGCCGCGCTTGAGGCGTCCAGGGTAAGGCGGTCACCGGCCAGTGTGCTGGCCGGCGCCCAGTTGAAATCCACGACCGGCAGCGCAATCGGGATCAGTCCCTGGTCGTCGGTGGCACGAAGCCCCTGGAAAACCCAGCCCTCGACGCTCAGGAGGCTATCCAGCTCCTGACGCTGCAGCCGATAGAGATTCCGCAGCGTCGTGTCGCGGCTTACGTCGTACCGACGCAGGAATGTGTCGTCGCTGCTCGCCCGCAGGCCGAAGGTCGAACTCCATTTCTCGTCATGCTGCAGCTGTCCGTTGCCGAACAGATAGAAGCGAAGCTCCTGTTCCCGCCGTGCCGCAGCCGCGCCGATGCGCGTTTCCTCAACGCCGGAAACGGTGACGAGGCCGCCCAGCTTGATGGGGCCATCGGCCGTCAGATGGCGATATTCGAGACCGAGAGAGGGGTTCACCTCCGTATAGAGGGTCGGCGACAGCGTCAGGTCGCGATTGGGTGCCAGATCCAGAAAATAGGGTTGTGTGACGGATACGCCGGTCGAGCGGTCAATCTTCAGATCAGGTATCAGCAGGCCGCTGGCGCGCGCGTCACCGCTGTCCGAATGGGTGAGCGTCGGCAGCCAGAGCAGTGGAATACCCAGAAATTCAAAACGGGCATCGTGATATTTGATTTTGTGCGTATCTGGGTTGTGCGTGACGCTGCTGGCCTGAATTTGCCACAATGGTTCTTTGGGGCACCCCTGCGCGTCGACCACGTCGCACGGGGAATAGATTGCGCGGTTTAGTTCCGAAATGCCGGCGACGCGCGTTCCGTCCGCCGCAGCCAATCGGCCACCGTCTTGCAACACCAGCAGAAAGCCGTCGATCGCGCCGTCCTTCAAGGCGTCGGTAAGCTCTACTTCATTGGCGTAGATTTCATTGCCGCCGGGATCGATGACGATGACGTCGCCGCTGGCCTTCACCAGACCGGTGTTGCGTTCATAGGTCACCTGGTTGGCCGTCATCCGATAGCCAGCGCGAACCACCACCACTTCACCAACGGCTGTGACGACGCGCGTTTCGGGATCGTAGCTTAGTTGGTCGGCAGCGAAATCGATCGGCTCTGCTTCGGCGTCACCTGCCGCCGCCGTATCGACGGATTGCTTGATCGTGCCGACCGCGTCCTGCCCCAGCGCAGGCACCGCAGTGCTGGCAAGCAAAAGCGCACTTATCTTTAGAAACGCGGAAATGTAGGGATACTCCGGCAGGCCTGGCGCGTCTTCATATGGCTGCCCCCGTCGTGCGGCAAGCACGACGGTTGCGGCATGCGCCAGGCAGCGTAAGGAATGCGACGTACACAGAAGGACAAATATTTACATATGCAGATCGAATTCGTTTCCGATGCACCGCGCGAAGGCGCGGCTCTTGCCATTTTTGCCGCCAAGGATCTTGTGCTGTCGCAGGCTGCCCAGTCAGTTGACGAGGCTGCCAATGGCGCGCTGCGAAAGGCTGCGCGCGCCGGGCGTTTCACGGGCGGAGAGGGAACCGTGCTCGAGCTGCTGGATGGAGCAGGGACGAACGCGAGCCGAGTCGTGGTTTTGGGAACTGGCGAGGCTGGCAGCGGCGATGCGGCGCGGTGGGAAAAGATCGGCGCAACGCTGGCCGGTCAGTTGATGCGCTCTGGCGAAACGCGTGTGGTGGTGGATATGGGCGGTCTTTCCGATCTCGGCCTGGACCGCGACGAGGCGGCGGCGCATCTGGCGCTTGGAATGGCGCAGCGCGGTTATGCCTTCGATCATTACTTCACGAAAAAGCCCAAGACGCAGCAGATCAGCCTTGAGACCGTGCAGATTGCCGGTGCCGGGGATGCCGCCGCCGAAATGTGGGACGAGTGGGAAGGTGTCGCAAAGGGCGTCGCCTTTGCAAAGGACCTCGTGTCCGAGCCGCCCAATGTGGTCTACCCGATCAGCTTCGTCGAACGCATCAAGGCCCTTAATATTCCGGGCCTGAAGGTGGATGCGCTGGACGAGGACCAGATGCGGGAGGCGGGCATGAATGCCCTGCTGGGGGTCTCATTGGGATCTGAACAGCCCGCACGATTGCTCGTCATGGAATGGGACGGCACGGAGGGCGACCAGAAGACCAGCCATGTCTTCGTCGGCAAGGGCGTGACGTTCGATTCCGGCGGCATCAGTCTGAAGCCCGGTGCCGGCATGGAAGACATGAAATGGGACATGGGCGGGGCAGGCGCCGTTGCCGGTACCATGGTCGCTCTTGCCAGCCGCAAGGCAAAGGCGCGGGTCATCGGCATTTGCGGTCTTGTTGAAAACATGCCCGACGGTCGCGCGCAGCGGCCTGGCGATGTCGTAACCTCCATGTCCGGTCAAACGATCGAAGTCATCAACACCGACGCCGAAGGACGCCTCGTACTGTGCGATGCCCTGTGGTGGGCGCAGGAAACCTACAAGCCGGAGGTGGTTGTCGACCTCGCCACCCTGACGGGCGCAGTCATCATCGCCCTCGGCCATGAACATGCCGCCGCCTATTCGAATGACGATGGACTGGCCGGCGATCTGCTAAAGGCATCGGCGACAAGCGGCGACAAATTGTGGCGCATGCCGCTGGCCGAACGGTACGACAAGCAGATCGACAGCCAGATCGCGGACATGAAGAATGTCGGCGGCAAGGATGCCGGCTCCATCACTGCCGCTCAGTTCCTGCAGCGCTTCGTGCAGGATGGCGTCAAGTGGGCGCATCTGGATGTGGCGGGCACCGTGTGGGCCAGCAAGGCGATGAACCTGCACGACAAGGGCGCCACGGGCTTTGGTGTGCGCCTGCTCGATCAATATGTCCGGGACGTTCTGGAAAGCTGATCCCACTTATGGACGTCGGCTTCTACCATTGCACCCGGGCGGCGCCGCTGACCGTGCTGCCAAAGCTGGCGATGAAAGCGCTGGAGGCCGGGCACCGCGTTCTTGTGAACGCGCCCGACCCCGCGCAGGCGGAGGCCGTCGACGAGCATTTGTGGACCTTCGACCCCGGCAGCTTTCTGCCCCACTGTCGGGCGGGCGGCGAATATGATGCAGACCAGCCGCTACTGATCGCCGACAGCTTCGACGCGGGCAATGGCGCGGATCTCGCCATTGCAATGGGGGCGAGACTGCCGGGTTCGGACGCGCAATTTTCGCGCGTCCTCTACCTGTTCGACGGTGGAGACGAAGAAGCGGTCGCGACTGCGCGCAGGCATTGGAAGGCGCTGTCGGCGCGCGACAACGTCTTGGCGACATATTGGGCACAGGAAGAGCGGGGCTGGCAAAAACGCGCCTAGGGTTGGCACGGGCGCCGATATGCTTGCAAATTTGTGCGGCGCACCATATTCCGCGCGTCAAATTCCATCATATTTAACCTTCGGAGACCCGCCATGGCGCAGGAACGTACCTTTTCGATCATCAAGCCCGACGCCACGCGGCGCAACCTGACCGGTGCCGTAACAAAGAAGCTGGAAGATGCCGGCCTGCGCGTCGTTGCCAGCCGCCGTGTCAAGCTGACCCAGGCGCAGGCAGAGAAGTTCTATGAAGTTCACAAGGAACGTCCCTTCTATGGCGACCTGGTCAGCTTCATGACCTCTGGCCCCGTCGTCGTTCAGGTCCTGGAAGGTGAAAACGCCGTCGCCAAGAATCGCGAAGTCATGGGCGCCACGAACCCCGCCGATGCTGAGGCCGGCACGATCCGCGCCGAGTTCGCAGAGTCGATCGACGCGAACAGTGTGCATGGTTCTGACAGTGCCGAAAATGCCAAGCTCGAAATCGACCAGTTCTTCACCGAAGACGAAATCGTCGGCTGAATAACAGGATGATGCGGCCCCATTCCCCGGCTCGTTACCGGGGAATGGGTCACGTTTTAAAGCCAGCGTAGCTTACGAAATATCCATAATTCCAGCAGCATTATGGCAGCCATCGCGCCGGTTACGATCCAGAAGGCGTCATTGTCGGCGACGCCCGGCATTCCGCCGACATTGATCCCGAACAGACCGGTCAGGAATCCCAGCGGCAGGAAAATCGCCGCCACGATGGACAGCACATACATGTTCTGGTTCATCCGTTCGTTCTGCCGATTGGTCAGATCGTCCTTTGCCACCAGCGCGCGCTCTCGTATCTGGTCCAGATCCTCAAGATAGCGGTCGAACTGGTCGGCGCTTTCGCGCATCAACAGACACTCATTCTGTGCCATCCAGCCTGGCGGATAGGCCAGCATGCGTTGCATCGCGCTAACCTGCGGCGCCATGTAGCGCCGGACGAAAACCAGATCCTGACGCAGCTCTGAAACCTCTCCGCGCAAATCGTCGATGTCGCCATCGTCGATCCGCCCTTCGATAGATTCCATGCGTTCTTCATATTCATCGATGGCCAGTCCGACATAGTCGATGACCCTGGAAATCAAATGTTCGAACAGCACAGGCGCACTGGTGGGTCCAAGCGCTTCCCCCAGCAGTTCATCCAGCACGACGCGCGGGGTCCGCAAATATTCGTGACGCAGGCTGATAACGCGGTCGCCGTCACACCAAAGGCGCATGGCAACCATGTCCTCGGGCTCCGCCCCCTCATTCAAATTGATCCCCCGCAGGATCACCACATAGCCTGATTTGCCCTGAAAGGTCCGCGGCCGGGCGGATGGATCAAGCAGCGCCTCGATCGTGATCGAGGTAAGGCCGCTTTCCTTTTCCAGCCATTCGTGCACGCGCGGGGAGCCGGCGTCGACATGGATCCACAGCGGACCATGCGTCGCGTCCCAATTTGCAATGTCGGCCCAGTGCAAAAGCTTCCCACCGCCAACGCCGTCCATCTGCACGGCAAACAGCAGGCCATCTTCTTCGGGAACGTCGTCGGCGCGCAGCGTAGCGGGTACAGAATCAGTCATCACCTATCCATGATACTGATTGCCGCGTGGCGCAAATCGCGTGATGCTTGGCCGCATCTTGGGAGAGAGCACATATGGCAACGCAGCCACGGGGCGACAGCCCGCTATTCGATCCATCGCAATCGGAACTGTGGACCAGTCGTAGCTGGCCTGACCTGTTTACGGCGATGCGCGCCGCCGATCCGCTGCATTACACCCCGCAAAGCCATTATGGCGCCTATTGGTCGGCGACGAAGTACAAGGATATTCAGGAGATCGAATCGCTACCGAAGATCTTCTCATCCTCCTGGCAATATAGCGGCATCACGATCGCCGACGCGCCTGAGGAAATCCAGGACGAGGATCGCATGCCCATGTTCATTGCCATGGATCCACCGGAACATACGCCGCAGCGGCGTACCGTCTCGCCGAAGTTCACCCCCTCTGGAATGGCGGCGATGGAGCCCGATATTCGCCAGCGGACAGCGACGCTGCTCGAGTCCCTGCCGCAGGGGAGGCCGTTCGACTGGGTAGACCGTGTGGCCATCGAACTGACGACGCAGATGCTGGCTCTGCTGTTCGACTTTCCGTGGGAACAGCGCCGCAAATTGACCTACTGGTCGGATTGGGCCGGCAACGTCAACGCCGCGCTGGACCCCGAATCCGCGAAACAGCGCATGAACGTCATGTACGAGATGGGCATGTTCTTCGCCGGCCTGTGGGAGATGAAGAAAACGCAGGAGGGCGGCGACGATTTGATCAAGATGATGCAGCGGTCCGAAAGCATGGCGCATATGCCGGAACGTATGTTCATCGGAAATCTCATCCTGTTGATCGTCGGGGGGAACGATACCACGCGCAATTCAATGACCGGCATTGCCCGCATCATGTCCCTGTTTCCGGCGGAATGGGCCAAGCTGAAAGGCGAGGGGGAGGGGTCAAGACTGGTCAAGAACGCCGTTCAGGAATTGATCCGCTGGCAGACGCCACTGGCGCACATGCGGCGCACAGCGGTCGAGGACTATGATTTGCGGGGAAAGCGAATTCGCGCAGGGGACAAGGTGGTCATGTGGTACGTCTCCGCCAATCGGGACGAAGATATTTTCGAGGATGGCGACCGCTGGATGCCCGATCGCGAAAATGCCCGCCGCCAGCTTGCCTTCGGCTATGGCATCCATCGATGCGTCGGCGCGCGCCTGGCAGAGATGCAGTTGACGATCCTGATCGAGGAAATGCTGAAGCGCGACATGCGCCTTCTTTGCGAAGGCGAGCCGGAACGCGTCGCCTCGCCGTTCATCAATGGCTATCACAAGCAAATGGTGACGATGACGCGGAGTTAGAGCGCCGCAACGCCGCTATTCAGGTTTGTTTTTAAAGGCTTTCCGCCATCTCGCTAAGCTCCAGCCAGCGATCCTCCGCTGCGGCAAGGTCAGCACGCAGCTTTTCGAGGGCGCTTCCCAGCTTCAGCGATGCCTCCGCGCCATCCTTGTACAGCGCCGGATCGGCCAGTGCCGCCTCGTGCACGCGGATATCCTTTTCCAGTCCGGCGATGCGATCCGGCAGGGTCTCAAGCTCGTGCTTGTCCTTGAACGTCATCCTTTCTTCGCGCTTCACCGGAGCGGCGGGGGCGGCAGAGGATGTTTTTGCCTTTGGACGTTTGCGTTCGCGGCGCTTCTCTTCCCAATCGGCGAAGCCGCCCGCAACGACGTCAACGTCGCCGGACCCGTCGAGGCCAACGACCATGGTCACGGTCCGGTCGAGAAAGTCCCGGTCATGGCTGACAAGGAGGACCGTGCCGTCATAGTCGGAGATGACTTCCTGCAGCAGGTCGAGCGTTTCAAGATCCAGATCGTTCGTGGGTTCGTCCAGCACCAGCAGGTTGGAGGGACGAGCGAATTCCCGCGCCATTAACAGCCGGGACTGCTCACCGCCGGACAAACTGCCGATCTCCGCGTCGATATAGGATCGGTCGAACAGGAAATCCTTCAGATATCCGACGATATGCCGTTGTTCGCCCCGCACATCGATCCAGTCGGTGCCGTTGGTCAGCAGGTCGCGTACACGCGCACGCGGCTTCAACAGGCTGCGCTGCTGATCGATGGTGATGCCGGTCAGCGTCTTTGCATGTCGCACACGGCCGGTGTCAGGTTCGATCTCCCTGGTCAGCAGTTTCAGCAATGTCGACTTGCCAGCTCCATTGGGTCCGACCAGCCCGATGCGGTCGCCGCGTTGCAGCCTCAGGTCCAGCGGCTTGATGATTTCCCGGCCGCCATAGCTTTTTGAAATGCCCTTTGCATCGATGACGATCTTCGCCTTGGCATCGTCGGATTCAAGCGCGAGCTTTGCCTTGCCGACCTGTCCCAGCATCTCGGCCCGCTGCGCGCGCAGATCCCACAGCTTTTCCAGGCGGCCGACATTACGCTTGCGCCGCGCCGTAACGCCCTTCACCAGCCACGCCGCTTCCTGCGCCAGCTTCGTGTCGAGCTTGGCCGCCGCGCGGGCATCCTGTTCGATGACCTCCTCGGTCCATGCCTCGAAGCCGCCAAAGCCGATATCCGCGCGCCTCAGCTTGCCACGGTCCAGCCACAGCGATGAACGGGTCAGGCGCTTCAGGAATTCGCGGTCATGGCTGACCGTGACGAAGGCGCCGGAATAACGCTCCAGCCATCCCTCCAGCCATTCGATGGCGGCAATATCCAGATGGTTGGTCGGCTCGTCGAGGAGGAGCAGGTCGGGTTCCGATGCCAGCGCGCGAGATAGTGCTGCCCGCCGACGTTCGCCGCCCGATGCCGTTCCTGCCTGGCGATCCAGATCGATTCCCAGCTGGTCGGCAACGGCTTCCACCTCATGTGCGGCGGGCGCGTTCTTCCCGTGGAGCGCGAAATCGCGCAATGTATCGAATGCGCTGACATCGGGGTCCTGCAGCAGGGTGACGGTTTTCGTCCCGGGTCGCTGCTTTCGCTCACCCTCATCGACCTCGATTTCTCCGGCGATCAGTCGAAACAACGTGGTCTTGCCCGCGCCGTTTCGGCCGATCAGCGCCAGCCGGTCACGTTCGCCAACAAACAGATCAAGGTCGCGAAATAGCCATTCGGTCCCCTGATTCAGACCGACAGATTCAAGAGATACGATTGGGGCTGCCATAAAGGTTGCGCTAGGTTCAGAACCTGTTCAGTGCAACAGTGCCAATGGCATCAAATCTGATCCGAGGGTATTCGCGCGTTCCCACCATGGCTGTCCTTTCCATCTTAATCGCTTTTGGCGTTTCCCTTGCCGCGTTCGGTGGTCAGGCAATGGAACAGGTGAGTGATCAGGATGCCGCGCGCGCAGGCGCACAGGCAGGCCGCCTGATGAACTTCGGCGAATTGCGCGACCGGGTGGGCGCACGGGTCGGCGGACGCTTCCTCGGCTGCGACTGCAATCCCGACGCCGCGCGCTATCGCATGCGCTTCATGCGCGGCAATCAGGTGATCGAGGTGGACGTGGACGCGCGTAACGGCGATATCCTTCGCACCCGCGAATAGAAATAGCAGGAGGCGGCGCGCATGCGCATCTTGATTGTCGAGGATGAACCTACGCTCGGTGAACAGCTGAAGGAAACGCTGGAGGGGGCCGGCTATGCCGTCGACCTCGCGACCGATGGCGAGGACGGCCACTTCCTGGGCGACACGGAAAGCTATGACGCGGTGGTTCTGGACTTGGGCCTGCCCGAAATGGACGGGCTAACCATCCTGGATAAATGGCGGAAGGCGGAGCGGGACATGCCTGTCCTCGTTCTCACGGCGCGAGACAGCTGGTCGGACAAGGTGGCGGGGCTTGATTCCGGTGCTGACGATTATTTGGGCAAGCCCTTCAAGATGGAGGAGTTGATTGCGCGGCTGCGGGCGCTTATCCGCCGTTCGGCTGGGCTCGCCTCTTCCGAGCTTGAGGCGGGCGATGTGCGGCTGGATACCCGTTCGGGCCGCGTGACAAAGGCGGGCTCGCCCGTTCGCTTGACGGCACAGGAATATAAGCTGCTCAGCTATCTGATGCACCACAAGGGCAAGGTGGTCAGCCGTACCGAGCTGATCGAACATATTTATGATCAGGACTTCGATCGGGATTCCAATACGATCGAGGTGTTCATCACGCGCATCCGCAAGAAACTTGGCGCGGACCTGATCGAGACGATCCGCGGGCTTGGCTATACGCTGGACGACCCGGACAGCCGGGCGGCCTAGCGTCAGTGTCTCTCCCTGCATGACGGCGGGAAGACCATTGCCGCTATGCTGAAGCGTACGCTGCCTGCCGATACGCGAGCGCCCCGGCCTTTCGGACGCCACTCTCTTGGACGGCGGATGCTGGGCGTCGCGGCGATCTGGGTGGGCGTGATGCTGCTGACCGGTGGCTTCATTCTGGACCGCACGGTCCGTTCCATCATCGCCAGTAATTTCGACGATCAACTGGAAAGCAGCCTCGACACGATGATCGGCAGCGCCGAACTGTCCGACGAAGGCGAGGTAAGGTTCGATCCGCAGCTATCCGACCAACGGTATCTGCAAGTCTATTCCGGCTATTATTGGCAGATTTCGAGGGCAGGGCAGCAGCCATATCGCTCGCGCTCGCTGTGGGACGGGGCGCTGCCGGTGGACACCTCCACTGCCAAGAGGGGAATGCAATTCCAAGATATTTTTTTCGGCGGTGAGATGCTGCGCGTTGTCGAGCGGGATGCGACCCTGCCCGGCTCGTCGACTCTGTTCCACTTCCAGATTGCCCAGGACAGGACGAAGCTGGACGCGCAGTTAAGGCGGGTCAGGGTCACGGTTTTGATCTCCCTCGGCGTTCTTGGACTTGGTCTGCTGATTCTGTCCGCACTGCAGGCCATTTATGGGCTGCAGCCCTTGCGGAGGGTGAGGGCGGAGATCGCTGCGGTACGATCGGGGTCTGCGCAGCGGGTGGCGACCGACTTCGTATCCGAAGTCGCGCCGCTGATGCATGGCATCAACCAGCTATTGTCGGAGGCGGAGGAACAGGCGGAAGATGCCAGGCGCCATGCCGGCAACCTTGCCCATGCATTGAAGACGCCAATGGCAATTCTTGTCAACGAGAGCACGGGAAAGGACACGCCGCTGGCGGCCGTGGTTCAGCGCCAGACCGGATCGATGCGCCGCCATGTCGATTATCATCTGGCCCGTGCACGAGCGTTGGGGCGCCGCGGCGCTCTCAACATGAGAAGTCCTGTCTGGCCTAGCCTGGAAGCGCTGCGCCGCACGGTTGAACGCATGTACCCAGGCCAGGTTACCATCGACCTGGACGGGGAGCGCGATCTCGATTTCCTGGGGGAGCGTCAGGATCTGGAAGAAATGGTCGGCAATCTGATCGACAATGCCGCCAAATATGGCGGCGGACGCGTATTCGTCACCCTATCTACGGAGGGTGCGGACATGATTTTGATAGAGGTCGAGGACGACGGACCCGGCATCCCCCCCGAAAAGCGAGACGCGCTCTTTCAGCGCGGTGCCCGCCTGGATACAGATAAGCCCGGAACGGGTCTGGGCCTCGCCATCGTGCGCGATGTTGCGGAGATCTACGATGGCATGGTCGAACTGGGAGAGAGCGAGGATCTGGGCGGCGTTTGTGCCCGCCTGATACTGCCCCGCGCCGCGCGATAGCGGCACTGCAACTGGGTTGCGAGCACGGACGCTAGCACTCTCCGATTGGCTGGGGACAATGCAAAGCGAAGCCTTGAGCGTAGTCCAGACCCAGTGATCTGAGATGCGGGATCAGCTCATCCAGTTCGACCGACTCGGCGATGGTGCGCATATTCATCGAACGCGCGACCTTGGCTACGGCCTCGACGATAATCTTACCCGCCGGCTGATCGACAGTGGCGTTGACGAACTCACCATCGATCTTCACGAACTGCACGGGCAGGCGGCTCAAATATGAAAACGATGCCATACCGCTGCCAAAATCATCCAGGGCGAACCTAAATCCGATATCTACCAGCCTCTGCATCGCCTCGGCCGTCCGTTCGATATTATAAATGGCAGCGGTTTCAGTCACTTCGAAACAAATCTGGGATGGAGAGATCAAGGGATACGCAGCCAATGAATCCTCGACAAAATCTTGAAATCCCTGCGTACTCAGGGTCATTGCCGAGATGTTGATGAAATAGCATGTGCTATGGCGCTGCTCTTGTGGCTGCACCTGAAGGTAGGCAAACGCCTTGCAGATGATATGTCGATCAAGTTCTTCAATTAACCCGTAGCGTTCAGCCGCCGGGATAAATCCGGCAGGCATGATGGTCTCGCCACTTGGATCGCGCAAGCGTGCCAACACCTCGTAGAACAGCGGACCTTCTTCTTCGGCAGACTGTAGTGCAAACATTTTTTGGGCATATAGGCTGACGCGATCTTCCCGCATTCCCTCTTTCAAACGCGTGACATTGTCCATGTCCCGCTGCTGCTGACGCACTTCTTCATCGCTTGCGGAACTGATCTGGACACGATTTCTTCCTTTTTCCTTCGCAAGGAAGCAGGCCGCATCCGCCAATCCCAAGGCAGATTCGAACGACATTCCATCCTGTCCTTCGAAATTCGCCACCCCGATACTTAACGTGATGCCGTATCGTTTCCCCCTCCAGACAAAACGAATATCTCGGATCGCCGCACATAAGCGGGTGGCCAGGACAGTCGCATCCTTCGAACTGCAATTGCGCCTTACCAGAGCGAACTCATCGCCGCCCAGACGAGCCAGGAGATCGTATCCGCTGCAGTGGGACTTCAGCGTCTCCGCGACCTCCATCAAAAGCTTGTCGCCGGCAGCATGGCCGCAACGGTCGTTGACGATCTTCAGATGGTCGACATCCATGCAAAAGAGCGCATGGGTCCCAGGTTCGTCTATTTGTTGCGTTAAACGGGCAAATTCGCGCCGATTGTAGAGCCCTGTCAATGGGTCGTGTGCAGCCTGGTAGATCACCTTCTGCGACAGAATATGTGCCTCGGTGACATCGTTTCCCTGAACGAAGATGCCGCTCACCTTATCGTTGGAATCATGTATTGGTTGATAGACCAGATCAATATAACTTTCCTCCAGCCGACCTCCGGCGGTGCGCTGCAATTCAATTGGCATGGCGCGTCCGATGAATGGTACTCCGGATGAATAGGCGTCATTCAGCTGATCGACGAAACCTTGGTCGATAAGTTCCGGCATGACATCAACTACCCGTTGCCCGATGATCTTTCGGTGGCCGACCAGTTGGTAATAGGCATCATTGGCCAGTTCGAAAACGTGCTCCGGTCCTCTTAAGACGCAGATGAAGCCAGGGGCTTGCTGGAAAAGCCGGTGAAGCCTTTCTTTTTCGCTGACCAGAATATTCTGCACATTACGCGTCCAACGCTGGATGTCGCCGCGCGTCCTCGGATACGGCATCGCGTCCTGAATGCTCTGATTGGCGCGACGTAAATATGTCAGTTCAGTAATATCTTCCGGACAGTGAAGAATGCCGAGCAGGGCACCATCGCTTCGAAGGAGCGGAACGTTGGACACGGTCCAGTGACGTTCCTGAAGACCGAGATGGTCGGGAACTGTCGTGGCATACTGCATATGGGGAATGTGATGAGCTTTTCGGGTGGTCCGCACCCAATCAAAGGACTCCCGAAGTGTCTTTGTCTGCAAATCGTCCGACCCGGGGAAAAGTTCGAATATCCTTTGACCAACCATCGCCGCCCGCTTTACGTGGGCGACCTGCTCATAGGCAGCGTTGCACGCCAATACGGTCAGATCGCAATCAAGATGCATTGCCGGGAACGGCGCCATTTCGAAGGAAACTCGAAACTCATCCTCCGTGGTAATTTGTCCCATTGCCTTTTCCTCCCCCCGAGTCATTGGCACTAAGGCATATTCAAGAGCGTTTTAAAAGCCTTGCTCACAAGGCTTTTTTTGCGCTGCAAGGCTTATGGGCCGGGGGCGGGGTTCGTAATGTCGGTGATTTTCAAGACAGGCCGTAGCGGTTCAAGGTACGAGCTTCGCTGCCCCGCTTGTGCCCGCCATTTAGCCAACCGCATGCACTGCAGAACGGCTGACTATATGGCAGGCTCAGGTTCGATCCGAAATCAGGTTCAGCGGCACCGCGATACATGCCTGGCAAGTAACCTAGAATGTTACGCTTCGACAACTTCTGGAATCATTCCCTTTTTGGGGATCACTCTCTCAGCTTTGCAGCGAAGAATCGGCTGCTTTCCTGCCACAATCTTTCCCAGCTTGAATGCTGGATCAGGTCATGGGCCTCGCCCGGCAGGATGACTGTCCGAACGTCCACACCCTTATCGCTCAGCTTTTGGTGCAGATCGATGGTTTCTCGCACGTCGACGTTCATGTCGCGATCACCGCTGACCAGCAAGACGGGGGATGTCCAGCCGTCAATGGCACCCAGTGGCGAGGATTTGAACGCCAGGGGCTTGTCGGCCTCGCCGACGCCAAACAGTTTGCTCGGGTTCTGGTGGCCCGGCGTTGGTGAAGGCCAGCTCCAATCGTAAACCCCGTGCACTGCAACGCCCGCGGCGAACAGATCCGAATCCCGGGCAAGAGCCTGGGCTGTCAGCAGGCCGCCATATGACCCACCCCAAATGCCGATCCTTTCAGGATCGACATCCTGGCGCTGTTCAAGCCACCTGCCTGCGCCGAGCACGTCGGCATATTCCGACGCGCCGCGCCAGGCGCGTCCCGGCGCTTCCCGGAATTCGCGGCCATATCCCACGCCGGAACGATAGTTGATGCTCACGACCAGATAGCCGAGTTCGGCCAGACGCCGGTTCATGGCGAAATCACCGGCGTAATAACTGCCGAAATGAAAAGCCGGAAACATCTGCCGAGGCGGTCCGCCATGTACGTAGATCAACGCGGGGTGTGGGCCCTCGGTTGACGGACGAAATAGCTGTGCCGGAACGGTGGCGCCGTCACTCGCAGTGATCCGAACCACTTCGGGCGCCGGGGCGGCGAAGTCGTGCGCGTAGCCATAATCGGCGGGAGCTTCGGCAAGTTCAAGATTTCCTGAACCCAAATTCAGGATTCGCAGTAGCGGCGCATTCTCCTCGTCGCTTCCGGTAAAGGCGACGTAGCCCCCGTCTCCGACGGTGCGCGCCAAACCCATGACGACGTCGTCGCTGGGAATTGCACGCTCTTGCGCAGTCGAGACGGTGATCCGTGACAGCTGGCGAGTGTCGATGTTCTCGCAATTATGTATGACGAAGAGACTGTCGGAGGCGACAAGCTCGCTTTCGGCAACTTCGCAGTCTGTCGGCGTGAGCGCGCTAGCGGCTCCGCCCGACCGAGGGATCGCATAGAGCCGGGCCCAGCCATCTTCCTCCGAGCGGACGACGATATTGCGGTCATCTGCCCACCTTAGATGTCCCTCCGGATCGTCGGACATCTGGCTGCCCGCCTTGCCGTCCGGCTCATACAGCGTTCGGACTTCCCCGGTTTCCAGATCGACAGTTTCCACAGCGAAGGCCTGATTTTCCGTCAGGTCATATGAAATCGTGTGTTCGCGCGCAGGCCAGCGAAGATAGGCGATCGTTTGGCCATCAGGTGAAAGTACGGGGGAACTCAGGCGATTTGGCCCAGTGACCAGCCATTCCACCCGGTCGGCGCCAAGTGTGTATTTCCCTAAGAACGACCAGCCGCCGCGATCCTGGACGAAGAATAACGTCTTTCCGTCATCCGACCACAGTCCCTGATTGAATCCCGCGCCGCCCGGAACAAGAACGCTCGGCTCTGACGAGGGGTTTTCAAGATTGACGGCCCAGAGGTCATTTCCCTGGCGGTAAAGCATCCGCTTACCGTCTGGCGAAAATTTAGGATTGAAGCCGACGCCGATCTTGATCGGCTTTGCACCGACCTTCGTCTCTATCAGCCAGAGCGTTGCCGAAGGCGCCTCTATCAGATCCGCAGGATTGAAGGCTTCGCCGCTTCCATTGAACGGCACCCCGGTGTGAAACGCTACATATTCACCGTTTGGCGCCGTAGCGATACTGGTGATCGGTTGCCCATCCACATCGGACTGGCTGAAGAGCTTGACTGGCTCGAAATCGGGCGCGCGCGCAAACATCAAGCTGCTGTCGTTACCCTGACGCATCAGCCATGAAAGGGCCGGCGCGTCCGCAGCGCTGATGTCGGTTGCCATGGGGAAATCAAGGAAGTCCCCCTCGCCGCTGACCTGCGCCGAAAGCGGCGAGACCATGAGCAGTCCCACAAGCGCAAGACCGGTTTTGATTGCGGCCATTTTAGTCCCCTTTTCGCTCGGCAGTTTGGGGGGCATTCGCATGTTAAAATCCCCCGACCTTAATAAACTAGTTAATGCCCAAACCGGGCGCGGCTAGTAAGGCCGACCCGTTCGGGCCGATCTAAGCCTGATTAGAGAGGTAGAAGACCTAGAAGGAGTTTTGTCAACGCTGGGGGACCGGCAGGAAAGACATTGTCTGGTGGCGCCTGATCGCTCGCCGATATCCATGACGGGCGGGGGCTTTACTATCTGCTGAATAATCGCCTGAAAGCACAGATTTTCAACGATATGCGGCAGCATAGGACGCTCGGCTGGATGCCCCGTGAGGATTCGAACCTCAATTGACGGAGTCAGAGTCCGCAGTCTTACCATTAGACGACGGGGCAATGCCGTGAAGGCGCGCGATATAGGCGGCGTGGCGATCCTGTCAACGTGCTGTAACCGGCCGCCCCTTGCGGATTGACCTGGTTTCGTTATTGTCGACGGCAAGTTACCGCACGTGCACCGATTTTCGCGCGAGCGGCTGAATTAAAATATCGGTAGGTTTCCATATGGCGACGCATGCCCCGGCACCCAGTCGACAGTCGGCCCGGCGCTCCTCCTACAATAATCGTGCACCTGCCGGTCGCAGGGCCAGGCACGATCATGTTCCGAAGGCGCGGCGTACCTATGGTGCGCTGGACCTGGGAACGAATAATTGCCGCCTTCTTATCGCCCGGCCGAGCCCGGATGGCTTTTACGTCATCGACGCATTTTCCCGTATCGTCCGTCTGGGCGAGGGATTGCTCGACACGGGAAGAATTTCGGATGCAGCCATTGCAAAGGCGCTCGATGCCTTAAAGGTCTGCGCTGAAAAGCTGGACCGCCGCGACACGTGGATCACCCGGAATGTCGCGACGGAAGCATGCCGCCGCGCCACAAATGGTCCGGAATTTATCGCGCGCGTGCATGAGGTCACCGGCATCGCCCTCGACGTAATCACTCCTGCGGAAGAGGCGCGCCTCGCCGTTCTGGGCTGTCAGGCGCTGCTGTCGCCGGAATATAGCCACGCGCTCGTCTTCGACATTGGCGGCGGTTCTACGGAAATCAGTCTCGTTGAAACGGACGGACGGCGCGCGGTCAGACAGCTTGGCTGGAACAGTGTACCGTGGGGGGTCGTGTCGCTGACCGAGACGGAACGATGCCCGCAGGACACGGTCGAGGCACGTCTTGCCTCCTATCATCGCATGCGCGCCCGGGTTGCCGGCAATATATCGCAGGCCATGGACCGCCTTCTGCCGCCCGATGGGTTTGAAAAGCTTCAGCTTCTAGGCACCTCTGGCACCATCACCACCTTGACCAGCCTGCACCTGGGCCTGTCGCACTATGACAGGTCGCGGGTCGACGGCGCGTGGGTCGAGAACAAGGCGATGCGCGCTATTGCGGACAGCCTGTCCCGCATGAGCTATGAGGAGCGGTGCGAGCAGCCCTGCATTGGCCGCGACCGCGCCGACATGGTCGTCGCCGGCTGCGCCATTCTGGATGCGATATTGGAGGCCTTCCCTGTCGAGAAGCTGTGTGTTGCCGACCGAGGCATTCGGGAGGGTATATTGCGCACCTTGATGATGCGGGATGGGCATTGAGATGACGGCCGGTAAATCGGGCATAGGCCGCGGCGGCACGGGCAAGACGCGGGTAAAGACGGCGCGCCGGCGTTCGGCGCAGTCGACGCGATGGCTGCAGCGACAGCTTGACGATCCCTATGTAAAGGCAGCCAAGGCACACGGATATCGCAGCCGCGCCGCATTCAAGCTGATCGAAGTCGACGAAAAATTCGGGCTTCTGAAGCACGCGACGCGGATTGTTGACCTCGGCGCCGCGCCGGGTGGGTGGGTGCAGGTTGTCCGTGAACAGCGGCCGCGCGCGGGCATTGTCGGGATCGATCTTCTCGATATGGACCCGATAGACGGTGCGCACCTGCTGACCATGGATTTCCTGGACGACAAGGCGCCGGAGGCGATTGTCGCGCACCTGGATGGCATGCCGGATCTGGTGCTGTCGGACATGGCCGCGAACACGATCGGGCATCGTCAGACGGACCATCTTCGTACCATGGGGCTGGTCGAAGTTGCCGCCGACTTCGCCTATCGCTACCTGGTGCCGGGCGGCGCATTCGTCGCAAAGGTGCTGGCCGGTGGTGCCGACGCAGGGTTGGTCGCGGACCTGAAGCGTAATTTTACGACGGTGAAGCACGTCAAACCCCCCGCCAGCCGCAAGGGGTCGTCCGAATGGTATGTGGTCGCCCAAGGCTTCAAGGGCGGCAAGGAACAGGAAATCGCATGATGCCGCCAAAGCCTGAATGGGAACACATTGGGCGCCTGTTCACCGCACTGCCCTGGGATGTGCGGGAATGGGGGGATGCGCTGCGGGAGGCGCGGCAGGAGGTGCTGGCGTTTGTTCGTGCGGTGGCGCAGGCAGGAACCCCTGTCACGCTGTTCGTGCGACCTGACGATACCGTTGACGTCGACGGGATCGATACAGTGGAGCTTTCCTATGGCGATATCTGGCTGAGGGATTCCGGACCGGTCTTTGCAGATCAGAAAGCGCACTGTTTCCGCTTCAATGGCTGGGGCGGCAAATATGTCATGAAGGGCGATGAAATCGTCGCCGAAGCCATTGCGCAGCAGCTTGATACCGAAGCCGTCATGCATGATTTCGTGCTGGAGGGCGGCGCCATCGACCATGATGGAACCGGCACCGCGATCACCACGCGGCAGTGCCTTTTGAACCCGAACCGAAACCCGGACATGTCGCAGGCCGATCTGGAGGCAGCGCTTGCCGATACGCTTGGGCTGACCCGCATCGTCTGGCTGGGGAATGGGTTGCAGAACGACCATACGGACGGCCATGTCGACAATCTGGCGCGCTTCGTCGCGCCGGGTCATGCCGTCGTTCCATTTCCCGATGGCGGCGGCGACCCAAATGCGATCGTCTATGCCGATGCGGCCATGGCCCTGTCGGGGGCGGGATTGCAGGTATCGCACATCCCATCTCCGGGCCGGGTTCTCAATGATGATGGGAATGTCGTCCCCGCCAGCTATGCCAATTTCGTGCTGACGAATGAGCTGGTCGTTGTTCCGCAATTCGGCGTCGAAAATGACCAGGCGGCGGTCAGTGCGCTGGCTGAGCTGTTCCCCGGTCGGCGCGCCATTGGCCTGTCTGCGCGGGCTATATTGGCCGGCGGCGGCGCCTTTCACTGCATGACGAACCAAGTGCCGGAATAAGCTGTTCATGACCCAGATTACTGTCGCCGCCCTGCAACTGGCGTTCACCGATGACGAGCAGCAGGACATTGCCGCGACCGCCGATCGTGTGCGGCAGGCAGCTTCCCAGGGGGCCAACCTGATTTTGCCGCCTGAATTGTTTCAGGGGCATTATTTTTGCCGGGAAGAGAAAGAGGCGCACTTTGCTCGCGCCCGCCCGGCGACAGGGCATCCGGCGATCGAGGCGATGCGGGCCGTTGCGGCGGAGACAGGCACCATCATTCCCACCAGCTTCTTTGAGGTCGAGGGGCCGCTGTTCTACAATAGTCTCGCCATGATCGATGCCAGCGGCGAGGTTCAGGGAATTTACCGCAAGTCCCACATACCGGACGGTCCCGGATATGAGGAAAAATTCTATTTCCGGCCGGGAAATGGTGGCTTTCGCGTTTGGGATTCCCCCTTTGGCAAGATCGGCGTGGGCATTTGCTGGGACCAGTGGTTCCCGGAAACCGCGCGGATCATGGCGCTGATGGGCGCGGAAATCCTGCTCTATCCCACCGCAATCGGGTCGGAGCCTGAGGAGCCGGAGCTGGATACCGCGGCCATGTGGCAACGTGCGATGCTGGGCCACGCCGTGTCCAATACCATGCCCATCGTCGCCGCGAACCGCGTCGGCACGGAGGGGCAGGGGGCCGCGGCGCAGACATTCTATGGCAGCAGCTTCGTCGCCAATGAATATGGCGAGAAACAGTCGGAACTGGACCGCACCGAAACAGGCTTTGCCATCGCCACATTCGACCTGGAAGCCGCCCGCGCGCACCGCGCCAGCATGGGTTTCTTTCGTGATCGACGGCCAGACCTTTACGGTAAGCTGGTCGAGGCCTGATCGCGGCGCGCCAGCGGATCAGCGCGCGTCCCGTTCCTGCTCTGCCATCCTGAAGACGTCGGCGAACATTTCCGGCGTCAGGCGGCCGGTATTGGTGTTGTAGCGGCTGCAATGATAGCTATCGATCAGGACACGGCCATCGGGCAACTGATGCCGGGCACCGTGGCCGAATTTGAAGTGGTTGAGGGTCAGGCCGTAAACCTTCATCACCTGCTGATGTGCAATCAGACCCAGCGCGATCAGAACATGGACATTGGTTAGCGCCTTCAGTTGCGCGTCGAAAAATCGGCGGCATGTCTTGATCTCTTCCGGCGTCGGTTTGTTCTGCGGCGGCACGCAGCGCACGGCATTGGCGATATATGCCCCCTTCAGACGAAAACCGTCATCGGCGCGGGCGTCATAGGTCCCCTCTGTCCAGCCGAAATCGGCAAGCGTGTCGTAGAGCAGGTCACCGGCCCAATCGCCGGTGAAGGGGCGTCCCGTCGCGTTGGCGCCGCGCAGCCCCGGCGCGAGGCCGGCGAAACACAGCCAGGCATCGGGATCGCCCCAGCCGGGCACGGGAGCGTTGAACCAGTCCGGATGCTTTTCCTGCTGTTCGTGGCGAAAGGCGACGAGACGCGGGCAGAGCGGGCAGTCGAGCGGCGGCTGCGGAATATCGGCAAGGGTGGGCATGGCGCCCCCTCTAGTCGCGAAGTCGGACGAGGTCATCCCGCTGGCGACAGACCTACCGACGCCTTCGCCGGGGGCGGCAGGTGATATAAGGCGCTGCGCATGTCCATCATCATTGCCCTGGGTTCGAATCGTCCGCACGGTCGCCATGGCCCCCCCGTGCGCGTCATCGAAGCGGCGATCGATGCGCTGGCGGAGGACGGCATTCGCGCCGTTCATCGTTCCCGGATCATCGATACGCCGCCGCTGGGACCATCGACGCGGCGCTACGCAAATGCGGTGATCAGCGTGGAGACCAATCTGCCGCCAGAGGCGCTGCTGGATGCGCTGCACCGGGTGGAAGACCGCTTCGGCAGAAAGCGGCAGCGCAGATGGGGTGCCCGCGTTCTGGACCTGGACCTGATCGCCTATGATCAGGAGGTGCGGGGTGCGGGGCGGCTGCAACTTCCCCATCCCCAAATGTCCCTTCGTTTCTTCGTCCTGGGCCCGATGCTGGAAATTGCCCCCACATGGCGGCACCCCATATTGCGCCTGACCGTGCGGCAGATGCATGCCCGCCTTACACGTCGCCTGTGATACAATGGCCAAGGAGGCGTTGACCGCAGCGGCATGGCCTTCTACATCGCCGGTCCGGCTGTGGGTCCTTAGCTCAGTTGGTAGAGCAACTGACTTTTAATCAGTAGGTCGCTGGTTCGAACCCAGCAGGACTCACCAGCCGGCCCCGGCCTCCAGAATATCGCCGCCGCCTCCAGAACCGCACACCTCCCCAAATGGACAAAACGGACACTCAGCGCGCGTGCGCGCGCCTGCGCGTGAGGAAACATTATATAAATCGAACATGACCGTTCCTGCTTTGTTCCCGATGAAGTCCTATTTTACAAGCATGAATCATTGCTGGTTGGACCCAAGAAGCGTGTTCGCTTGTTGTATGTTTTTGGCAGTGCGGGCGGTCGAGGGGGCCTGTCATTGCGTTTTCGAACCCGAAGCCGAAGCGAGGTTTGATATGTTCAGGCAAAGAAATGCCGCCGCATGAGAATCGTAAAAATTGGTCTGATGGCGGCGGGACTCGCGAGCCTTTCCGGATGCGATCAATATCCCCGCGACATTTCTGGCACGGGCGAACGCATAGAGGAAACAGGCCGTTTGCGGATCGGACTGATTGACGGAACGGACGCTGTTCCGGCACAGCCAGTACTTGAGCAGATTTCAGCGCATTACGATGCCACTCAGTCCCTTTCGACAGGGTCGGCCGAGCATCTGATCCGCGATCTGGACGAGCAGAAACTGGACGTGGTCGTGGGTGAGTTTGCCAAGGCATCGCCCCTGGCGAAAGAAGTCAGCTTCTCTCATTCCATTGGCGTGCCCGAACCGGCGGACAAGAAGATTCCTGTCCTGCGACTAGCAAGAAAAAATGGCGAGAACGGCCTCATCCTGTTCACGGACAGGATAACGACACCATGATCCACGCCGGGTGCATCCCCGAGCCTGTCCGGCAGAATCTGTCGAAGGCGCGGCCGCTTGCCTGGTGGACGCTGTTCTGGATCGGCAATGTCGCGCTGCTGATGTACCTGGCGATGGGATCCAGCCAGGCGATGAAGACGGCATTTATCGAAGATGCGCTGAGTCTGGTGCCATCGATCGTGTTTCTGATTGCCACGTCGCTGGAGGGCAAGCCGGCGACGAAATTCTATCCTTTCGGATTTCGGCGTTTCAACAGCCTGGCTTTCATGGTGGCGGCAACCGCCCTTCTGTCCATAGGCGCCTTTACCGCGTTCGAGGCGACGATGACGTTAGTGAGGATGGAGCATCCCACCATCGGCATGGTGAAGCTGTTCGGGCGGGAACTCTGGCTTGGATGGATCATGATTGCCGCCCTGGCATATTCGGCCGTTCCGCCCTTCATATTGGGCCGCAAGAAATTACCGCTGGCGCAAGAGCTGCAGGATAAAATCCTGTTTACCGACGCCAAGACGCAAAAGGCCGATTGGCAGACTGCACTGGCCGGCATCGCTGGCGTGGCGGGGATCGGATTTGGTTTTTGGTGGGCCGATGCCATCGCCGCGTTGGCTATTTCACTTTCGATCCTGCGCGATGGATGGATGAACCTGAAAAAGGCCGGGGCAGAACTGGCCGACGGACTGCCGCGAAATCTGGAACATGATCGCCCGGATGCCGATGCCGAACATGTGCGGCGAAGGCTGGCCGCCGAATTTCCCGATGCCGACATCAGGATGAGGGAGGTCGGGCGGTATATCGAGGCGGAGGTGTCCGGTGTGGCGTCGCCGGACTCGATAGATCTGGCGCGCTTCGCGCCGCAGGAAAGGCGTTGGCGGCTGGACAGGATTACGTTCGTTCCACTGTTTGCGAACGATCGCAGGCCCCCCCCTCGTGAAGAAGTAGGCCATCAGCTAGGAAGTGGCATGCCGAGACACGAGATGGGACAGCTGAACGGAAATTCCGTGGACCGCATCACAGCCATTTTGAAGAAGGCGGATCGCCGGAACCTGATGATCGCAACTGCAGAAACTAATCCGGACCAGTTCAGGATCATCGACTATTTCGTGTCTCCAGTCGCCCAGGAAGCGGTGGAAGCGGGGAGGGAGCGGTGATGCGCATTTTCGCCACGGCCTGTCTGTTATTCCTGACGTCATGCGGTTCCACAACCTATCCCGGGATCGACCTGTCGGGGCGTCCCGCCTCCGAAGAAGCCTTCGAGATACAGCAACTGGCTTTGCGGGCCGAGCTGGGCGACAAAGGCGCTCAACTGGAACTCGGACAACGCTATGAGACCGGTGACGGCGTGCTGTGCGACGTTAAAGTTGCGCGCCGCCTGTATGAACAGGCGGCGACGAACAGCGGTGGCAGACAACAGGTCTATTCGCCGCCGGTTGGCGATGTGCCGGGCCAGATGATGGTGGTGGATATTGGCCGCGAGCAAAATGGGCTCCCGGAAGCGCAGGCGCGTCTCAAAGCCTTGCGCTGGCGCTGCGCGGCGGAGCCAGCCGTATGAAAAGGGTTCTAAATGACTAATCCTGATGATGCACCGCAGAGCGCAGTTGAGATGCATGCAGCGCGCCTTTCAGCGGTAAGAGCCGTCGATCCGGAGCTTGCCGAAAAGGTCGAGCAATGGATGGCTGAATTACGCGAAAAGAAACCGGATTTGGCGGCCGAGCAGGATGCAAGGTTTCTCAGTTATTGGAACAGAAGCTTATCCTGGGGTGAACGGGAAGAGCGGCGTCTTGTTGAACAATGGGAACGAAGGACCGCTTATAATGCTGCGAAAGCCGCGACGCCGAACATTCCTTACGATCCTAAACGCAAGCGATACTATTTGATGAGTAAGGATTGGGGCGATTTCCCAGATGACGTAATCAAGGGAATCGAGTTCGAAAACCGAAACAGCGCGTTTACAGCTGACAATATTCAAGAGTATCGGATGCGCGACTCCCGAAGAAAATATCGCACCGGCGATACCGTGTTATTGGAAACCCCGCGACTTACCATTCCGGACAGGGAAGTCGGTCTTTTAGACGTCTATGATGCCGATTTGATGAAATTTATCGTATCGGAACGTTTTAAAGCTATTCTAGCGGACATCGATCCGGGCGGCATCCAGACCTGGGCGGCGGTTACCAAGACGAAAGATGGGCGCGATGGACCCCGCTACTGGATCGTAGAGCCGACGCGGCGACTGGACTGCGTGGATGAGGAGCGGTCCGACATAACGCATATTACAGAAGCGCGGGATATTAACACGGGGGAGATGCTTCCCACCATTGGATATTCCGATCTAAACAATGTGTTCATGAATGAAAGCCAAGTCGGCATGGCGCATATATTTCAACTATTATTGAAAAGCGTGCTCATCATAGATGAGGCAATCGTCGATGCTTATCGAGCAGCCGGATTAAAAGGGGCATTGTTCACGCCGCTACAGCCGCGAATGCCGGAAGAAGATCGAGAAGCAGCAGGCTACGAGAATAGTCGATACTGGGTGATGAGGGGTTATAAAACATGAACGATTCCCTTCCCACGGGAGAACACGCCCTCGAAGATGAACGTGCCTGATGACTGCGTTCGTTCCGTTGTTTACGAACGATCGCAGGCGCCGTGAAGAAGTAGGGTATCAGGAAGAAAACGGCATTCCGAAATTGGATATTGGACAGGTCGACGATAATTCTCGTGACCGCATCGCGGCCATTTTGAAGGCGGCGGATCGGCTGGAGTTGATGATCGCGACGGCGGAAAGCTGCACCGGTGGTCTGCTGGCGGCGCTGCTGACCGATGTCGAGGGAGTCAGCCATGTCTTTGAACGGGGGTTCGTCGTCTATGGCAAGAACGCGAAATGCGATCTGCTGGGACTGGAGGAAGAATTCGTGGATGAATGCGGCGAAGTCAGCCGCGCCGTCGCCGAGGAAATGGCACGTGGTGCGCTTCACCGTTCCCGCGCGCATCTGGCCGTGTCGATTACAGGGTTCGCGGGGCCAGGTGGCGAAGGGGACGAGGAGGGACTGGTGCATCTGGCCCTGGCCACGCGCGAGGGGGCTTTGCTTCATCGCGAAGAGCATTTCGGCGCCATTGGACGGGATGGGGTGCGGCAGGCGACGATCGAAAGTGCGCTGGAGATGATGGAACAGTTGCTGCGGGGGAAGTGACAGCAGCAGGGGGCGCGCTCGTCGCCCATCCCGCGGGCAAGGAGGCTCCCATCCCGACGTTAGAGGCTTGCACCATGGTGCATTCGCGCGGTCCGTCCCTTCACCCGTGGGTGCGGCAAGCAAGCGCTTGGCGTATGGGCGAATTGGCGGCAGGGCAGGGCGCATGGAAGATGCCGCCCCCCTGATCATGACGGCCCTGATCGAACGAACCGCTCTGGCGCGGTTCGATGCGTTACGTCGGGAACATTTCCCGCCCGAACGAAACCTGCTGACGGCGCATCTGACGATGTTTCATCATCTGCCGGGAACGCGGGCCAGCGATCTGCTGGAGGAAACCAAGGACGCCGCACGCCATGAACAACCGATGCGGGCACGCGCCGCACGGATGCAGTTCATGGGCCGGGGCTGCTCCATCCTGATCGAATGCGCGGAATTATGCGATCTGCGGGACAGGCTGCGCAGCCTGTGGGAGCCATGGTTGATCCCGCAGGATCAACAGCGCTGGCGGCCCCATGTCACGGTTCAGAACAAGGCTGAACCCAAAGCCGCTCGCGCTTTGTACGATCGGCTGGACCGCAGCTTTTCCCCCTGGATGTTCCAAATCGATGGCGTCACCTTATGGTGGTATCGAAACGGGCCGTGGGAAAAGCTGCGCGATGTCCGGTTCAGATGAAAATCGTCAGGAAACGGAGCCGACATCGTCGCAGCTGAGTCCGAACGCGGCGAGACCGGCTTCTAGAAGCGACGCGAGCATGGGCGTTTCCATAAGTTCATCGACAATGTCGGTGCCGCTTTCGGTAATCGCCTCCTTCGCGTCCTCCCATTCCGACGCTTCATAATCGCCGCGGCCAATTGCCATCAGCGCGTAGAGTTCGGCCTGCTCATCCTCCGAAAGATCGGCAATGGCGGTCGCGATTTCCTCTTCTACCGAGGAGTTTGCCTCGTCATCCAGGACATCAATCGAATCGTCATCGCTGGCATTGCTGCCGTCATCCGGATCGGTGCCGGGCACCTGGGCATCATATTCGCGGGCACGGACGACGATGCGACATACTTCGTCGAGGGAAATCTCCATATCCATGATCTGTGCTTCGTCCTTCTGGTCAATGTCCAGAGGCAACGGGACCGACGCGGACTGGTTCCCTGCCGCGCCGCGAACCGTAGCGTCGATCAGGCGAACCGGAGTGAGCCCGGACAAGGCGAGCGCGGAAGTTTCAGCATCTTATTTCAAGCGGGAGTCATGCTTCATCGCCGTAAATGGCGGTCGTCAGCGTACCGTCGGCCAGCGCCATGCCACGATACATGCCAGGCGTGTTGAACGAATAGACCGGGGTGCCATCGGCGGCCACGGCGATCACGCCGCCCGCGCCGCCCATGCGCCGGATATCCGCCTGTACCGTGTCCGCCGCCTGCTGCAGTTCCTGGTCGCGATAGCGCATTTCCGCACTGATCGTCGCGGCGGCATTGGCGCGAATGTAGAATTCGCCGGACCCGGTCGCCGAGACCGCGCAGCCGCGATTGTCGGCATAGGTGCCGGCGCCGACAATGGGGGAATCGCCGACGCGACCGAATCGCTTGCCGGTCAATCCGCCCGTGGAGGTGGCAGCGGCGAGGTTTCCCGCCTTGTCGCGCGCTACCGCGCCCACCGTACCGAATTTCACCTCCGCATCGAAGACGCCGTCGCCATCGCCGGCTGCGGCGGCCTCCTGCATGCGGCGCAGAGCCTCCTGCCGCTCCGCCGTCACGAAATAATCATTGGGTGCCTGCTCCAATCCGCTCTGTTCCGAAAATATGTCGGCGCCATTGCCCTGCAACATGACGTGCGGGCTGTGATCCATGACGGCGCGGGCGAGGCGTACGGGATTGCGGGTTTTCGTAACCCCCGCCACTGCGCCGGCATTGCGGTCGGCTCCGTTCATGATCGCAGCGTCGAGTTCAACCGTCCCCTCCGCGTTCAGAACGGCGCCATGGCCGGCGTTGAAACCGGGATGATCCTCCAGGACGGCGACCGCCGCCTCTACGGCGTCCACAGCAGCGCCGCCGTCCTGAAGAACCGACTTGCCAGCCTGCAGCGCCGCCGCGAGGGCAGCACGCTGCCCGGAATCATGTTCCGCCGTCATTCCGCCACGTTCCAGCATCCCTGCGCCGCCGTGAACGACCAATGCCCAATCCTGCATGTCGCGCGCCTCCAAACATCAAATAATATTAAATTCAGCAGGTCCGGGCGCCGATATGGCGGTCCCGAATGTCAACGCCCGGCTTAGTTTGTGCAGCCAGCGGCGGCAATGCGGGCGAACGTCGTTGACCGTTCCCGCACAGCCGCCTATATCGCGCGCCTTCGCGCTGGAGCGTATCCATCCATTGGTGGGATCGCTCCATCGGGGCGGAGTAGCTCAGTCGGTTAGAGCAGTGGAATCATAATCCATGTGTCGGGGGTTCGAATCCCTCCTCCGCTACCATTCCTTGATCCGGAAGCTTCCACTAGCTTCCGCATTTTTCCATAAATCGAAAGAAAAGCAGAGGGTTGCGGGTGATTCGCGTCCGCATGCGCCCATGGTCTTCCACATGCAGCCAGATTTGGTGTGGGGGTATTTTGGGGGTATTTTCGCGGAGTATCGGAAAGGAGCGATACCCCCAATGCCTCTCACGGAGATTCAGGCCCGAAATTCCAAGCCACGCGAGCGCGCCTACAAGATGGCCGACGGGGAGGGCTTATTCCTGTTCGTACAGCCGAACGGGTCAAAGTTATGGCGGATGAAGTACCGCTTCGCGGGCAAGGAGAAGTTGCTCTCGTTCGGCGCTTACCCAGATCTCGGGATAGCTGCCGCGCGCGACAAGCGCACAGCCGCAAAGGCGTTGCTAGCCGAGGGCAAGGATCCAATGAAATCCAAGGGAGAAGTGATCTCGCAGGAAGGAGCCACCTTCTTCGAGGTCGCAAAGCGCTGGCATGAAAATCGAAAGAGCGCGTTGAATGCCGCGCACGCCGAACGCGTCTGGTCGCGCATGGAAAGGGACGTCTTTCCAGTCATCGGCGAGAAACTCGTGAATGAAATCACGGCACCCGACGTCCTGGCAATGATCCGCAAGATCGAAGCAAGAGGCGCGCTCGATATCAGTCGGCGTGCGAAACAAGGGGTGGGGCAAGTCTTCCAGTTCGCAATCGCGTGTGGTCTGACCTCGAACGATCCGACGACGCATTTGCGCGGGGCTCTAAAGCCGCGACCAAGAGTGAAGCATATGAGCCGGCTGCCGCTCAGCGAGTTGCCCGCATTCATCGAGAAGCTGCATGCCTACCAGGAAGATGGCGAACGACGGTCCGCCATCACCCGTGACGCAGTTCTCTTTGCGCTCCTGACTTGGGTTCGAACCAAGGAACTGCGTTTCGCCGCCAAATCCGAGTTTGAAGACCTGGGCGGAAAATCACCTGTCTGGAGAATACCAGCCGAGCGAATGAAGATGGGACGAGAGCATTTGGTACCCCTCTCGCAGCAGGCAACGCACATCGCGAAATCCATGATAGCAGCAGCGCCTGGCGAGTTTCTCTTCCCGGGCAACGGCCCGAACAAGCCGCTTTCAGAGAACACAATGATCTACGCGCTCTATCGCCTCGGATACCACAGCCGCCAAACCATACACGGCTTCCGGGGCTTGGCGAGCACTTGGGCCAATGAGCAGTTGGTCGAGTTCGGTAAGCCGCCCATGTGGATCAGGAAATACCATGAGGATTGGGTCGAACTACAGCTCGCGCATTCGGAGAAAAACGACGTGCGTGGAGCTTACAATGCCGCTGAATACCTGGCTCCTCGGCGCCGGATGATGCAGGACTGGGCTGACTATCTGAGCGGCGGGAAGGTGATCGACATCAAGAAGGCAGGGAAGCGCGCAGCCTGATAACTATGGCTTCGATCAGACCGGTCCAATCCAGTCTGCGCGCAAACGATCTCGACCTGCGACAACCCCCTCGACAATCACCGCTGATCCGACGAATTCGCATTCGGGTTCTTCGCTCTCGATGATCCAGACGACTTCGTCTGTCGTGGTCAGGAACATCCCGCGTCTGCCGCGGGTTAAAATTCCCGAGACGCGTATTCGACCCGCACTCACAACACCCCCCGTTCAAAAACGCCAATGGCGCAGCACTTCGCGCACATAGGCCGGCGTCTCGCCATTGCGAGGAATACCGCCTGCGCGCTCGACGGCACCTGGACCTGCGTTGTAGGCAGCGAGGGCCAGATGAACTACCCCGAACTTGTCCAGCATCTGGCGTAGGTATCGGGCCGCACCCAAGATGTTCGCCTTGGGATCGAAGCGATTTGAAACGCCAAGGTCCCGCGCTGTCCCTGGCATCAATTGCCCCAAACCTGCGGCCCCGGCCTTGCTGATGGCCATCGGATTATATCGTGATTCCGTCCATACAAGAGCGTCGAGAAGGCCGCTTGGTAGCGAGTATTGCGCCTCAGCAGCGTAAACATGAGGAAGGTAGCTTGCCCGACGGAATCCCGATGGCGCGCTGCCTTGGGGCTTTGGATATCGATAGGGCAGATAGGTTCGACCCGCATCGGTAGCCGGCGGCTCGGACGAGGCCGTTGGAGGCTTTCTCCAAATGCCATGTTCGACGAGAAGGAAGCCATCAGTCCCTTCTGCAACGCGGAAGCCGTCGGTCGTCAACTCCGAGGCAACGGTCATCTGAGGGGGCTCCATCTCCTGCGCGTGAGCGGGGAGGACGGACCCAAATCCTGTCGTTGCCCCTGCAACTACTGCCCATTTCAGTCTCATTCCCGAATCCTTTGGTGGTCGAATCGGGAAAGAACATATATAGAACATCTGATGTAGGAAAATGAAACGTCAGCGACGCAGAGCGGAGGCTGCGCGGGTGGAGGCAAGTTACGATGGAGATGCCCCCATGCACCAACACCGATCATCCCAATTCCAAGGTCTGCAACTGGAAAACCGCGCGCGCAAGATAGTCGAGCAGCTGGGCGGTGCCTGGTCGCGCTCGCGCGGAATGTGCTGCTGCCCGGCCCATGACGACCGCACTCCTTCGCTAAGCATCACACTCGGAAAGCGCGCAATTCTTGTTCATTGCTTTGCCGGCTGCACGAACGAGGCGGTGTTAGAAGCCATGGCCGGGCTCGGAATACGAATTGCGGACCTGTTCGATGGCACGAGTGGTCCGATCGTGGCCGAACCGCGCGAGGAAGTCGCCAATCGGAATGCGCTGAGGCTCTGGCATGAGGCGTCGACCATCGCTGGCAGCCCCGCCGAGAAGTACCTCGTGTCCAGAGGCATCAAGATTTCTTCGCCGGAGCTGCGTTTCCACCCACGTATGCCGCTTGGGCCAAAGGGTGCTGTCCGGTTTCTACCCGCGATGGTGGCGGCCGTGCGCAATGATGCCGGAATTCTGGCGCTGCACCGCTCCTTCCTTGACTTCGACAAAACCAGCTTGGCTTCTTTCGATCAGCCAAGGCGTGCGTTAGGCAGCCCCGGTTCTGGCGCGGTGCGTTTCGCGTACCCGGATGGGGGGCGCCTTGGCCTCGCAGAAGGAAACGAAACGGCCCTCTCAGCGATGCAAATGTTCAAGGTTCCCTGCTGGGCGACGCTGGGAAACGAACGCTTCGGCTTGGCCACAATCCCGGAATCGGTGCGCCAGCTGTATCTCTTTGTCGACAATGATGCGGGCGGGCGCCTTGCTGAAGAGCGTGCGCGAGAGGCCTACGCTTGCGAAGGGCGGCTGATTGTCACCAGGCGTCCGGAGCTAACCGGCGACGACTGGAATGATGTGCTCATGCGCTCAGTCCGAGCTGCGGTCTGAATGTCGGTGAGAGGAAAGCGGGCTTGGGGTCTTGTGAGGCCCCCGGGCGGATCCATCCGAACGGACACCCGGACAAACCCAGGGCCTCTTCAGGAGGTCTCTCATGTCACACGCAAATACCGCTTTCGCATTTTCCGATCCCGCCGAGCCGCAAGTGCTGGCAGCGGCGAGGGCGCTGGCCGCGCGGCTCGCTGCAGATCAAGCAATTTCACGGCTCACTGTGAATGCAACAATGGCCGATCACTTCGGCGGTAGCGACGCCGAAGGACGCTGGTCCGTACGCGATGCCCATGCCGCACTTGAATTGGCGCAGGTGTTGTTCCTGGCGCAGGCAACTGAATTCTCACCTGCAATGTCTTCCAGCTTCGCCGATGAGGCATTCACGCACCTCGAACGTCTGGTCCCGACCCAGTCCAACCGGAGCGATGAGCAGATCGAGTGGCAACAATTCGCGACGCCGCCCCGTCTGGCCTGGATGGCTGCAAAGGCATGCGCGATTTCTGCCGCTGAACTGGTTCTCGAGCCGTCGGCGGGGACCGGGATGCTGGGCGTATGGGCAGCAAAGGCAACTGCGCGTCTTGCTCTCAACGAGATTTCGCCGCTGCGCCGCGAATGCCTGGGCGTCGTGTTTCCGGAGGCGACAGTCACGGGATTTGACGGGGAACTGATCGACGAACTTCTCACGCCCGACGTGGGTCCGAGCGTGGTGCTGATGAACCCGCCATATTCACACGGTATCGAGAGGGGCCACGATAGCCGCACTGGCGACCGGCACTTACGTTCTGCCTGGAAGCGCCTTATGCCCGGTGGCCGCCTGGTCGCAGTGATGCCCGAATGGTTCGAGCTTCCGAAGTTCCTCGCCGGGATCGCTGGTCCCCTCTCGTTGCGCCTCAACGCGACGATCGAGCGCGGTTTCATCAAGCAGGGCACCTCAATCTCAACCCGGCTCCTGATTCTCGACAAGGCTGAGGATGGTACCAGCCCGATCATCGCCCAGCCGGCAAACTTTGCCGAGCTTCATCTGCTGATCGATATGCTCCCTGACCGGGTAAGCCTGCCCGCGGGACCCCGCATCGGCATCAAGCCAGCATTGCCGCTTCGGCTGGTTGCGAACAGGACGAAACCAGTTCCACTTAAGGTCCATCCAACCGCTGCGGCGCCGTCGATCCTGCCGCTTGATTTTACTCCGCTCGAAGCACCTGCGCCGATCGAAAGCCAGGTTGGGCATTATTTGCCCTACCGGCCGAGCCGGATCTCAATTGCAGATGCTGTCCCGCATCCGACCCCCCTGGTCGAATCCGTTGCGATGGGTTCGATAACCGCACCCGTGCCCGAAGTGGTGCCTCAGCTTCCGTCGAACCTCATTGCTGGGGGCGTCCTATCCGCTGCGCAGGCCGAGACCCTGATCTATGCCGCAAGCGCGCATGCCCGCGATCTGCCGGGACGGTTTGAGCCCGACGACAAGGGCTGCGCCTTGAAGGCGAGCGCCGAGGGGCACGCCTACCGCATGGGCTACTTTCTTGGTGACGGAACTGGTGCAGGGAAAGGACGGCAGGTCGCTTCCGTCATCCTCGACCGGTGGGTGAGGGGCGAACGGCGCCACATCTGGATTTCCAAGAACGAAGCTTTGCTCGAAGATGCCCGCCGCGACTGGAGCGCGCTCGGCGGCCTTCCCATCGACGTCCAGCCCCTTGGCCAATGGAAGCTCGGTGTCCCGATCGGGATGCGCGAGGGCATACTCTTCGTGACTTATCCGACACTGCGTTCGGGTCGAAGCGACGCGACCCGGCTCGATCAGATTCTCGAATGGGCAGGGGAGGACTTCGACGGGCTCATCGTCTTCGACGAAGCCCATGCGATGGCCAACGCCGCAGGCGGGGAGGGCTCACGTGGTAAGGTCAAGGGATCGGAGCAGGGCATTGCCGGTGTTCGCATCCAGAATCTGCTGCCGCGCGCCCGCGTGCTCTACGCTTCGGCGACCGGGGCATCCGACGTCAATAATCTCGCCTATGCCACCCGTCTTGGCCTTTGGGGTCCCGAGACGGCTTTTGCCAATCGCGAAGCCTTCGTCGCAGATATCCGCGATGGCGGTATCGCTGCAATGGAACTGGTCGCGCGCGATCTGAAGTCACTGGGGCTGTATGCGGCGAGGGCCCTTTCATTCGCCGGAGTTGAGTACGAGATTCTCGAGCATTGCCTGACCCCCGACCAGGTAGCGGTTTATGACGCCTATGCAGACGCCTGGGCAATCATTCATGCCAACCTGCGCGAAGCTCTCGAGGCAACGCGGATCGTCGACACTGACAGTGGCGAGACACTCAATTCAAGTGCCAAATCGGCTGCGTTTTCGGTGTTTGAAGGCACCAAGCAGCGCTTCTTCGCGCAGCTCCTTCTATCCATGAAGCTGCCGAGCCTGCTGCCTGCGATTGATACGGCACTTGCCGACGGCAACGCTGTTGTAGTGCAACTCGTCTCGACCGCCGAAGCCATGCTCAACCGCCGCCTCGCTGATCCCTCCGATGCGGAACGTGAAGCACTCGAAATCGATCTCTCCCCCCGCGAATATGTCTTATCCGGATCTCCGCATAAGACGTTTTCTTTGCAGTCAGGATTTATGTCGAGCGGTTCGCATGCAGGCGCGGATTTTCGGGATGAAGACATCGATTTTACTCCAGATAATTAAGGAGGATGGAGATGTGCGGGGTGCACGAGACCTCTGGGACTATGCTCGTTTCCGAACGTCGTTGAGCATCATGATCAGCGGATCAGCTGGTGGCTTGAATCGGCCAGGCTTGACGGTTGGCGACCCATGCGCTGCGAGGATTTGTAGCTTTTCCTCGGGATCGGCCCGCAGATAGGCTTCCGTGCTTTGAATGCTGGCATGCCCGAGCCAGAGCGCCACTTTGCGAATGTCACCGGTCGCGGCGAGCGTGTGCATTGCGCAGGAATGCCGGAGCACATGAGGCGTGACCCGTTTGCCCAGCAGAGATGGCTGCTTTTTCGCGGCCGTGGCGACGTGCTTTGCCAGTCTGAACGCAAACCCGTCGCGGCCCATCGGCACACCATTGGCGTTGAGGAATATCTCCATTGCCTGGCATTGCGGCCTGACGGCCAGCCAAGCCCGCAGGGATGCCTGCGTCTCGCGCCACAGGGGCAGGACACGCTCGCGTCGCCCCTTGCCGACGATGTGGACCGTGGCAAGCGAGCGTTCCGGAAGGTCTTGCATCTGTAGCGACAGCAGCTCGGCGACACGCAGGCCACCAGCATAGGCGAGGTGCAACATGGCCCGATCTCGCGTGCCCAAGCGGGACCGGGGATCGGGCGCATCCAAAAGCGCGGTGATCTCGTCACGTGTCAGATAGTCGATAAGTGTGGTGTCAGTCCGCTTTGTTGGCACGGAACGGATACGCAGCGCGAGATCGAGGCAGACAGGGACGCGATACTCGACATAACGGAAAAACGCCCGGATCGCGGCAAGCCGGGCGTTGCGGGTTCTGGGGCTGTTCTTACGGGCATCCTCCACATGGTCTAGGAAGGCGATGATCAGTTCGGGATCGAAATCCTCAATCGTCAGGTCGGTGGGTCGCCGCTTGAGCCGGTTGGCCGCGAACCGGACCAGTAGCGCAAAGCAGTTCGCGTAGGTCGTCACCGTATGTGGGCTGACATTGCGCTCGCGGGGAAGATGATCGCGCAGAAACGCGGCGAGATGGGGAGAGAGCGCGGTCATGCGGCGTCTCCCAAGAAGAGCTGCTCGCCTGCGGCGGCGATGTCGCGAAGCAGGACCGGCGTCGCCTCGAGATACCAGTATGTGTTGGCGATATCCGCATGGCCAAGATAGGTGCTGAGCGCCGCCATATGATGGGCGATGGCTTCCCGATCGCGCGGACAGGACTCCAGCGATCGAACAGCGAAAGTATGCCGCAGGTCGTGAACGCGAACGCCGGGGGACCCGGGAGGACCACGAAAACCCAACTCACGTGCCAATCTGACGAAGATGATATAGGCGCGCGTTGTGCTGGGGGCGTGCCCCCGGGAGTGGACGAATAGATCCTCGCCGTGGGCGCCGAGCTTCCGCCTGATGGTAAGATATGCCTGTAACGCTTCGTGGGTTGAAGGTTGGATCGGCAAGAGGCGTTGCTTGCCGAACTTCGCTTTGCGGATGACGAGACCGTCGCCGGTGACATCATCACGCCGCAGCGCGAGTGCTTCGGAAAGGCGCAAGCCCGTCGCTGCGAGCAGCCCGAACAGATAATAGTACGTATGCGGACTAATCTTGCCCTTGGGCGGAAGTTCGAGGGCGGCCAGCATGATCGCCCGAACCTGCTCTGGCTCCATAATATGGGGTGTCGGTCGTGGCCGCTTACCCTTGCCGAAGACGCCCGCCGGGGGCACCTGATGCTCCTGATCCTCCGCATGGGCATAGAGGCAGAAGCGGCGCAGGCGGTCGAATCTGTCTCTTGCCACGTTCTGGGAACTGGCTGTCCGGCACCAATCGTAAATCCGTTCGACGTTGGTGTGCCGGTCGCCGAAGCCAGAGGCATAACTGGCGAAGAGGTCGAGCGTTCGCTCTTGTTCGTCGAACTTGCGGCCGAAGCTGCGATGGAGTGCGACATAGCGTGCGATCTGATCCTTCAGCATGCTACATCTCCTGGCCAGTCCTGGGCGACCTTCAGCAACATCGGGATGTCGACCTTGGCGTAGATGGCGGTCGTCGCTGGAGAACGGTGGCGCAGTATCGTGCCGACCGACTCAAGGCCGGCCCCGGCGCGCAGCATCCGTGTGGCAAGCGAATGCCGGAAGGCGTGGGCGCCCGTCGGCACGCCCTCGATGGCGCCTCGATCGAATACACGCGCTACGATGCCGGCGATCTCGGCCGATGAACTGAACGGTCGGAAAGGAGGTTGTACCCGAACGAACAGCCGTTCCTCATTGATCGGCGGGCGAGCCCGTTCGAGATAGTCGAGGATCGCGTCCCCGGCGTCCTGTGGCAACGGCAGGCGATCGGGTCGTCTGCTCTTGCCGCTTACCCGTAGATATCCGTTGTTCCAGTCGATATCGGTCATGCCCAACTGGCAGATATCGCCGGCCCGTAATCCGAGCCTGGCCAGCAGCAGGATGATCGCCTTGTCGCGGATCTCCACTGCGGTATTTGCCTGGCAGGATGCGACGATCTTCTCGATCGTCGCATCGTCCATGTAGCGCGGCAAAGTCGCGAGCCGATAACGCCTTATAGGTGGTAAAGCGTGCTGCAGTGCCGGTTCACACTCTGCGCACGAGACGAGAAAGCGCACATAGCTCCGCATGATGCCTGCGATGAGCGAGGTGGAACCCGGCGTCTCGCCGATGCGACTGCTGACAACCCGCCTAATGGCAGCCGCGTCCAGCTTCGATGGCTCACCCAGCGCCGGGAGCCAGAGCTTCACCTCTCCGCAGTACCGCCGGATCGTCGCGGCGGAACTGCCGCAATGGGCCTTTAGCCATGCCTTGTAGGCAGCCAGGTCGTCATCTTCATCATCCCGGCGATCGACTTGCGAAAGAATATGCCGGTCACGCAGAAACCCGAGGAAGCGCCGCGCACCTTTGCTGCGGCGTAGCGGTCCGTGGTGGCCGACCAGCGTCCCGCGCTTACGGTATACCGGGCACCGACAGTCGTGGCCGGCATACTGGACAACATGCTTGTCAGTGACATCTTCCCAGCACAGGCGAGAAACCCGAACCCAGGCAGCAAAGTGCGCTGCCTCTGACCGGTAGCTTTTGATGCTCGCCGCGCTGTAATGCTCTTGCACGAGAAACGTCGCGTAATCCGCCAACAGCGTGTCGAGGTGATCGACATCATCGGGCACGTCGACAACGCCGTGATCTTCCAGGAAGCGGACAAAACGCCGGACCTTGCTGGTGAACGCCGGCCGGTTGGGCTCATGGCGGGAAAAGCCCCGACAGTGGCACCTGTGCTTCTCAAAACGTCGAATGACGGTGTCATTGACCGCCGAGATCACAACGCCCTGCTGCTCGACCCAGAACAGGAAGTGGCGAGCGGCCGCCCTGTAGAGCGCTGCTGATCCCGCTGCGCTCCCTTGGAGAGAAGAGTGGAAGGCGGTGGATAGAGCATCTGAGGTGGGAGCGTCTTTGCCCCAAGGCTCGGGGCGTCCGAATGAAACAATCGTCTTTGGCAACATGGTGATTCCTTCAGCTCGTTGGGCTGGAGCCACCTTAATTATCTGGAGTAAAATCGATGTTTTCATCCCGAAATTCCGCGCCTGCACGCGAACCGCTCGACATAAATCCAGACTGCAAAGAATACGTGGTCGATTACCTCACCAAAAGCTTCCCGGTTCGGTTGATGGCCGTGTTTACGGACGAGAATGGCAATGCCCGGTCCGAACCGATGAGTGATGAGAATGGTGCTCCTGTTCTCTGTCGTTCGGCGCTTGCCGCGCGCGATCGCATGATCGAGCAGCTCTGTGCCTTGCCGCCGATCGCGACGGCGCTCGATGCGATCATCGAACGGTTCGGTGTCGATCAGGTGGCCGAAGTCACCGGTCGTACCCGCCGCCTGATCGTCGGACGCGATGGACGCCAGGTGCTCCAGTCGCGCTCTCCGCGCGCCAATGTCGCCGAGACGCGAGATTTTATGGACGGGACAAAGCGAATTCTGGTTTTCTCCGATGCCGGTGGCACTGGCCGCAGTTATCATGCCGACCTCGCGGCAAAGAATCAGATGCGCCGGGTCCACTTTCTGCTTGAGCCGGGCTGGCGGGCCGATGCCGCAATTCAAGGGCTTGGCCGTACCAACCGCACCAATCAGGCATCTGCCCCGCTGTTTCGCCCGGTGACCACCGATGTGCGGGGCGAACGGCGGTTTATCTCGACCATTGCACGACGGCTCGACAGCCTCGGGGCACTGACCCGCGGGCAGCGCCAGACGGGCGGGCAGAACCTTTTCGATCCTGCCGACAATCTCGAGAGCACCTACGCCAAGGAGGCGCTTCACCGCTGGTTCGGCCTGCTGTTCGCTGGCAAGCTGGAAGCCGTTACGCTATCTCGGTTTGAGGAATTGAGCGGGCTCAGGGTCGAAGGGCCCGACGGCGGGATGGTCGATGACCTGCCAACAATCCAGCGCTGGCTCAATCGCATCCTCGCGTTGCCGATTGCTTTGCAAAACGGCATATTTGACGAGTTTCTCGGCCTCGTCGAAGCGCGGATCGATGCAGCACGCCAGGCCGGCACGCTCGACATTGGGGTCGAGACCATTGCGGTCGAGCATTACGAGGTGCTGACCGACACGCTGCTGCGTACCGATGCGATGTCGGGCGCAACGACGCATCTCCTGGAACTCGAGATTGCCCGCGCGCTCAAGCCCCTGCGTCTCGAACGGCTCAAGGAGCTCTACGGCTTTTCAGGTTCGCGTCAGCAACTTCTGCGTAATGCGCGCTCAGGCCGGATCGGGCTGCTTGTCCCGGCGCGTAGTCTGCTCACCGACGAAGGTATGCGTGTGGCCCGCTTCGAGCTTGTCCGTCCCTTGAAGCACGGACACATCACCGCCGATCAACTCGCCGAGAGCAGCTGGGAAACGGTGGATCCAACCGAATTTCGTCGCCATTGGCAGGCGGAGGTCGATGACGCCGCCACAAATCACAAGCGTGAGCGACTGCATCTTGCAACGGGCCTGCTGCTTCCGGTGTGGGACAAACTCCCTTCTGACTATGTTCGCGTCAGCCGGATTTTGGCGCGAGACGGACGCTCGCTGTTAGGCCGGGAGGTTCCGCTCCATTGCGTGCTCGAACTATGCCAGGCGCTTGGGCTTGAAGACGAACATGCCTTTTCGGCAGAGCAAACCGTCCATGCGGTGCTTGGGACAGGGCGGCCGATGCAAATCAAAAGCTGCGAGGCGCTTACGCTCAAGCGCAGCCTCGTCAATGGCGCGCAGCGGCTCGAACTGGCTGGTTGGTCGGCGTCGCGCCTCGACTGGTACAAGGCACATGGGTGCTTCACCGAGATCATACGCTATCAAACGCGGCTTTTCGTCCCGACGACGAACGCAGTGGCGGTCTTGGCGCGGCTTGCAGGCTTAAATTGACGCATCTTGCCAAATGGCATTCAAAGTGGTATATACTGCCATATGGAGAATGTTTATGTTAGCACTGCAACCCGTTGATACCCTCCCCCATGCCTTTCGACCCGATCCCATAACTCAGGAGGAAGCATCGGCGATGTTTCGCGCCGTGCTGAACCTGTTTGGGAAATGGGAAGTAACGGACGAACAGGCAGCGACTTTGCTCGACATGCCGGTTCGCTCCTACCGGCGCTGGAAGGCTGAGGGTGCGGGCCGTGTCTCGCGCGATGGTGCGGCGCGGCTCTCCAACCTGATGGGTATCCACAAGGCGCTGAGGATCATCTTTTCCGAAGCCCAACGTGGCTACGCCTGGATCAAGGCAGGTAACGCCGCCTTTGCCGGAGCGAGCGCGCTCGATGTCATGCTTGGCGGCGAGCTGACTGATATCATGCGGGTGCGTCGCTATCTTGATGCCGAACGTGGTGCCTGGTGATTGATCCCAAGGCAATTCCGGTTGCCCAGGTCGAGTGGAAAGGTGCTGTACGAATTATCCGCAGTGCCTTTCCTCCGATCGACCTGTTCGAAGATATCGCAGACCCCGCAGATTGGCCGCTGCTGATCTCTGCCGAGCAAAAAACCAATCCCCGCATTATGGCGACGATCGGCAATCTCGATCTGGTACCTGCTGACCGCCGGGTAGGGGGCAACGGCGCATCCTATCTGATGACCCCGTTCACGCATGTCAGCACTGACCGACCAAGTCGCTTCACCGATGGGACCTACGGCGTCCTATACGCGGGGGATGCATTCGAAACTGCGCTGTTCGAGACAATCCATCATCATGCCCGCTTCATGGCTCGCACTCTAGAAGTGCCAGGCTGGACCTCACAGTTCCGTGAGATCATCCTTTCAGTAAGCGCCGATCTTCACGATCTCAGGAGCCTTGCCGCTGGCGATCCCGCGCTTGATCCCGACAACTATGCTGCATCGCAAGCCCTCGCTGTTGAGATCAAAGGGGGCGGGGCCGAAGGTCTTGTCTATCCGAGCATCCGGCATCCGGGTGGTGAATGTGTCGGCTTGTTCTACCCGGATTGTGCATCCGACCTGACTCAGGGACGTCACCTCGACTACCACTGGGACGGAATGGCTGTCGATCTGGTTCGAGACGCTGGTACAGGGGCGGTGTTTCGAGTGGTATGTACTTGAAATGTGCGCGACATTGAGCAGCGAGCAAATCAAAACTGTCCGAACCCGCGCCCAGAAGGCGATATCTCCACTGAAACCAGCAGATTTCAGCACGCGCGCGCCGAAGGGATTTCTCTTCAACGCAAAGCGCACAGATGCCGGGCGGACGCTGCCACCATATTACCTGGTCTACTTTCTCCTTGTCGACTTGCTGGGTTTCACGAATCTAGGTCAGTTCGAAAAGGTGGCCTGGTCAGTCCCGGTGGAATATGATGGGCGGCCCTTCCTTGTGGAACACCGCAAATTTGGATTGGGCGTCTTCGCGGCCAATGTTCCAGAAGACGAAGAGGCGGCTGCCGAAATTGTCAGATTGATCCACAAGGCCACTAAAGCGGCGCAGCCTTATTTTGATTGGAGGGCTGAGCAGGCAGCAAAGGCCTCCCACCTCAATGTCGTCAACCGCTCGCCCGAACTGTTCGAACGGCTGAATTTCTATCTCGATCTTTATGACGACAGGCAACAAGAAGCGGAGGGGCGGAAGGACGAGCGGGTTGTCACCCATCTTAGCGATATGAGTTATACGGTGGCCTTTCCGGCAGTCGAGCTCAATCGGGAGGCCAAATGGCTAGGTCTCTCTGCCATCGAATGCTTCTTTAGCTGGACTGAGCATGTCTTCATCCACATCGCCATCCTTCGCGGTAGCTGCGCCACAGGGGAGGATGTCGCCAAGCTCGCAAAGGCGGATTGGGCCGAAAAGTTCAAAGCAGCGCTGGATATTACCGACCCCACCACGAAACAAATTTACGATCAGCTCGCCATAGTCCGGCGTCAGCTTCGAAACTTCGTTGCCCATGGGGCTTTCGGGAAAGACGGCGAGGCGTTCCACTTTCACTCGACGGCTGGGGCTGTACCGATGCTTTTGCCTCATCGGCGTGACCGCGCTGTTTTGAAGTTTGGACAGGGTGTCGATTTCGTGGCCGCTGAGGCCATCGCACTTATCCGGGATTTCATCGATCATCTTTGGTCAGGCTCACTCGAGCCCGCAAAGATACACATTCAGGACTATGGTCTGCCCCTCAACCTGACCAAGGTGGTCGACGGCGACTATGCACGCGCTATGGCTTCAGTCGACGCCATGGAGAGCTATGCCGATTATCAAGCGCACTTTAACGATCGCTACGCAAACATGGATTTTTGATCGGTCTTAGACGGAAGCCGCCGCCAATGCCGCCTCGCTACGCAGCGGCTCCTTGGGAAATTCATCCCAAGTTTGGCCATCAAGCGTTCGGCCAGTCTTCTTCTTGTTGACGCCGCCCCATTGTTTGAAATGGAAGGCCACATCAGCGCTCTGGCAATGGTCGCGTATCGATCGCACCCAGCTAGGGTCCATCGGTCTTGTCAATCGGCGTTCAATCGGGACCCC